>Ga0153982_1000362_pt1 | contig 12625 bp, 21 predicted proteins | sample TSGA066MetaG_FD_104743 | JGI IMG/M metagenome (GOLD analysis project Ga0153982, IMG submission 104743) | Attine ant fungus gardens microbial communities from Georgia, USA - TSGA066 MetaG | ecosystem: Host-associated > Fungi > Mycelium > Unclassified | place: USA: Georgia, Alexander Wildlife...
ACTATGTTACAATGTGGTAACACTACTTGTAACTAAGAGTGACTAGTTAAGTGACAGTCCAGTGACAGAAGTACTAAGGGTGACAAGTCAAGTCAGTGTTCTAATAATAGGTTAGTCCGGTGTTGTCCCATTTGGCACAGGTCCAAAGATAGAAAGAAAGTTAGTCTGAGATTTCTCCAAAGAGTCCTATCCATTCTGTGAGTCCATTGTCTCTTAGAGTCTTCGGACATTATTTGATGCATTACTGCATAATAATGTCCTTGTCTAGCATTGCCAACATCTTGTCTACTAACCACTCATTATCAGACCATGGCTGATAATAGTTGTAGTCCCACTCGATGTTCATAACATAATTCCCTTTGTTCGATTCGATGTCCTCATCGAATTTAATATCCAATGGGTTCTCCCAGAATGTTAGACCAGGTGACATCATTGATGTCATCATAGTAGTCTCTGTCGTCATCTTCCCAATTTCATTGTATGTTTTGTCAAGGTTGTCTCATAGGAAGATGTCGAAAGATGGGTCTTTGAGAGTTGGAAGTGGAGAGGAACGCAATGGTGTGACTGGTTGGAAGTCCATTTCTGAAGAGGACTTATTTATTGCATCTTCGAGGAGTAGAACGACGTTGATCCTCTGGGGCCTCAGTGAGAAAATGTTCCAGGAGTTGTCTTTTAGTTGGAGTGAGACCAAGGATGAAAGTGGAAAGTAGTTCGTTTCGGAAGAGATTTGGGTAATCAGCTCTGGCTCGTTGAGCTTGTCGTTTTGCCACGGCAAATCGTGGTTGAGGTCGTCGTGGTTGGAGGAGGCAGAACTTCTCATAATGACCAGGGTTTCTTTGATTACATCTTTTGCAAACATAATTAGCGCATTGGTTGAGGAAATGGTCACGTCGACCATAGACAAAGCATTGTGTGTCGTCTGTAATGAAGGGGGGCGCATTCCTAGAGTCTCATAGTTCTCGATCTTCATAAGGATCATCCAGATTTTGTCCAGTTCTTTTTGTGGTGTTGCCAGTTTCCAGTCGTTTAGCAATTTGGTCATTGCTGGAGTTAGTTTCTTGTGTGTTGTTAGAACTGTCTCCAGAGTCAGATCCAGTTGATAGGCCAGAGTCCTGATGATTTGTGTTTGATGGATGTTGTACTCTTCTTATGGCAGTGTGTAGGAGGTATTAATGGATTGTAGAGAGTGGAAATTCTTCGAGATTCTTGAGATTGTTTTGGAGTTGAAGGAATTGTTGATTGGCTGTGTGTTGGAGATAAAGGTATAAAGCCCAATTCTCCCTGAAGAGGTCAAAATCGGCAATAGCCACTGAATTCCCAATGAGAGTGGTCCACAGCTGGGCCAAGGGATGGTCAAATAGCATGAATCGTTGTATAGGGGAAGTTTGATCAGCAGCAATTTGTTGATAGGGGGCATGGTAGGATGGAGACAGGTTGTTGTTTTGTGCTTGAAGGAACTGTTTGATGGAGAGGAAGAAGTTGTTGACTTGTTCATGGTTGGTTGATGGTGTTGGCGGTGTGGTGATAAGAGTGGTTGTGTTAGAGGTTGAGGATGAGGAGGAAGAAAAGAAAGAAGACATGAACTTATTGTGTTGTTCTTGTTAGTTCTGTCTTTGTCTTCTTTTATAGGCTTTGAGGATTTTTTTGGCGTTGGTGATGTTTATTTCTGGTTCCCAGGTACATTCTGTTTCAGGGTATCCTTTCCAGTGAACTAGAAATTCCTTTACCCCGTTTTTATTTCTGGAGTCGATTATGTCTTCGACTTTCCATTCTTCTTCTCCTATGATGATCTTTGGGGGTGGCCTTTCTGAGAATTTCCCATATTGGGTGTTCTCTTGTGTGGGCCAAAGAAGATGGATATGGAAAATGGGATGTATCTTCCAGTGCAGTAGTAATTTTAGCCAGTAGTTGACAGGTCTAGTCCTTTCCAGAATTTCAAAGGGGTCTACACGTTTTGGTATGAGCTTCTTTGGGGTTCCTTTGATTTGGATGTGTTGAGAGTCTAGCCAGACTTGTGTTCCTGCCTTGAGGTCAGGAAGTTTGCTTTTGATTCTCTGATTAATGAGATTCTTGGCAACTTCATATGCTTGTTTGGCATTGGTTCGGATGTTCTCTATGTGATTGATCCTGTTGTCAGCAGTAATGGATGAGGTTTCTGGGGTGTCGATATGGGTTTTTGTAGGGTGTCCAAACATGAGTTCGAATGGGATGTGTGATCGTCCTCCATGGAGTCTGGAGTTGTGAGAGTATTCAGCCATAGATAGTTTGTCTACCTATATTTCAGGGTTATCGGCACAATAGATGGTAAGGTAGAGTTTGATTTCTTGATTGAATCTTTCTGTGGTTCTATCTATTTGTGGATGGAAGGCAGTGGATATAGCTTGTTTAATTCCTAGTCCCTATAAGAAGGCTTTTATTGACTTAGTAATGAATCAAGGGTCATGGTCAGAGATGACCTTGTCGGGAATACCAAATCTTTGGAAAAGGTTATCCATTAGAAGTGTCGCAATTCCTTCTGAGGTTACTCCTTTCATTGTTAGTATTAGTATTATCCCCTTTGTTAGGCCGTGGTCCACCACAGACAAAATAGAATCAAAGCCCTTTGACTTGGGTAAGTCAGTGATAAGGTCCATAGCTATTTGGGTGAATGGTCAATTAGATTGTGGTGCTGGGATTCCTTGGAGTGGTAGTTTTAGAGGATGTTGGTTACTCTTGTATCTTTGGCAGTTTTTACAGCCTTTGATGTAGTTGGTGATGAATTGTTTAAGTCCAGGCCATGAGTATTGTTTTGACACTTTGCGTAGTGTTTTCTTGATTCTAGGGTGTCCAGCTGTTGGTGAGTCATGATGTTACCTGAGTATGTTTTGTTTTTCCTCCAGGATTGGCTTGTTGGATAGTTCTTCTGCTGGGAATGTTGATTTGTCGATGAACTTGTTAGGTATAGCTTATTTAGGTTCATCTTCGTCTTTATCCTCAATGAATTTTTGAGAGAGGGCGTCTGCAGCAGTGTTTTTGTTGCCAGCGATGTGCTTAATTTTGATCTTATAAGCACTAAGCGTTGTTGACCATCTTGTCATTTGTTGTGACAATTTGGATGGGTTGGTCCAATGAATAATGTTGTTGTGGTCAGTCCAGATGATAGTTTCTTCTGGTGTTCCATCAATATAGTGTCTCCATTCTTAAATAGCTCTGATGATTGCAAGGAATTCTTGCTCAGAGGTGTGGTATTGTTTCTCCACTAGTGATAGTGGTTTCGAGTAGAAGAAGCAGGGATGTTGTACTCTATTGTTGTCCCTTTGTGTGAGTACTGCTCCTGTTGCATGATTTGATGTGTTGGTGAATATTTTGAATGGTTTTGTTGGATCAGGAGTAATAAGAATGGGTTTCTCTTCAAATTTCTTTTTTAACTTGTCGAATGCTTTTTGTGTTTCCTCTGTCCAGGTGAATTTTGTATTCTTCTTTACCAATTGATTAATTGGTGAGGTGATTTTGGTGTAGTCCTTGATGAATTTCCTGTAGAAATTACAGAATCCAAGGAATTTTCTTGTTTCCTTGATTGTTGAGGATATGGGCCAGTCAGATATGCCTTTGAGTTTGATTGGGTCCATTTGGACTTGATCAGGGGAGATGATATATCCGAGATAAGAGAGTCGTTGTTTGGCGAATTGGCATTTCTCAGGTTTGAGGTATAAGTCATGCTCCTAAAGTATTTTGAGTACTTTTTTTGTTGTCTTGTGTAGTTGTTTCCTTGTTGGAGCGTGGATAAGAATGTTATTCATGTAAACCAGTATAAGGTTTTTGGCAATGAGTGGTGTGAATATTGTGTTTATTATTGTTTGAAATGTTGCTGGGCTGTTGCACATTTCAAAGAACATAACAGTTAGTTCAAATAATCCTTAATTTGTCCTGAATGCTCCTTTCTATTGGTCTTGCTTTCGAATACAAATATTGTTGTATTCAAGTTGTACATCTATAGCAGTGAAGTATTTTGATCCTTGTAGTTTATCCAAAATAGTTTGAATGTTGGGTATTAGGTATATGTTCTTGATTATGTATTTGTTGAGGTATTGATAGTCTTGACATGGTCATAGTTTTCTGTCCTTTTTGGCCACAAAGAAGAAAGGCAAGACCATTGGTGATTTTGAATGTTTGATATATCTTTTTCATAGGTTTTCTTCAATGAATTTTTCTTGCTTCTTGATTTCTGCAAAGGAAAGCTTGTATGGTTTGAAAGCTTTTGGTTTGAATATCAGTTTCATTTCGATCTTGTGGTCCCAAGTTCTTGCTGGTGGGAATCGTTCACTTTTCTTCTCATTGAAGAGTGATAGATATTTATGGTATTCTTCTGGAACCATTTGTTTAGTAGTGTAGTTATCTTTTTACTTACCTTTTTGTGCTAATATCTGTGAAGCAGAGACTTTAGTATTTAATTCGTAAATCTCATGGTTCATTAACCATGGATCTTCTTCTTGAGAATCAAGTAATTCACTAAAATTCTTTGTTAGTTCAGCGTTTTTCCATTTCATCATACCTTTCTTCCAATCAATAATTGGATTGTGTTTCTTGAGCCACGGAATTCCTAGTATAATTCATGGTCGTCCAAGATCTGCGATAGTGAGTTTGAGTTTGATCCATTGTTGATCAATAATTGCATCTAATTTGACATAGTCAGTTATTTTTTTGTTTTTGTTTATACTTCTATCTCTGTTTCATATCACAAGGGGTTTTTTGAGTTTTCTTCTTGGTAGGCTCTAGTCCTTGACGAGGGTCCTGTTGATTAGGTCGAGTCCTGCTTCTGAGTTGATTAACGATAGGGTGTCCATAGTTTTCTTTCCTAAAAGCACTTGTGTGAGTGAGTAGAGGGTGTTAGATTGACATGGCTTCAATTATATTTCTACAATGTCTTTTATATATAGTCTGTTTACTTGTCTGTCATTGTCCTTTGTGCTGGAAACATTGAGCAAGTTAAGTGTAGTTTCTAATCACTTTGGGGAAAATCCTTCTCTTCATTGCTAGAGTCAGAGTTGGTTGTTAGGATTTCTTCTTCTGGGATGTTTTCTACAAAGTCTCTTTTTTGTTAGTCTTTTTGGTGAGAAGATTCTTCTTAGTCTTGTAGGTCTTGTTACAGGGTAGAGTTTTGAAGTTGGGTTTTCTTAGGCATTGGGTAGCAAAATGTTCTAGTGTTCTACAACTGAAGCATTTCTCTTTCTTGAACAACTTCTTTTGATCTTTGGTAAGAATATTGTCAAAGGTTTGATATACCAGCTTCTAGATGCGTTGGTTGATAGTTTCTTATTTGTCATTAGAGTCTTCTTGATCCTGGAGAGTATTCTTGTAGTTCTCTGGTATAATTTGTAAGTTATTGATGTCTATAGCATTTGGGTCTTTATAGTCATTATGGGGTTAAAGCCAGTTTGGATTTGTGTAGTATTTGTCAGACTAGCCAACTCTAAAGCCAGAATTAAGCCAACTGCTCCTTTATCAGTGTTTGACAAGGAGAACTCAATAGAGTTCCTGTTGGATTTCTTACACTACTTATACAAATGGCTAACCCTAACCCTGTACTAAAGTCCCACACTTCCATATGAGTCACTTTTATCTTGTGTGTCCATCGATAAGAAAATAAAAGAAAAGAAAAAGAAAAGAATATTAAATAATGACTTAGCCATTTTGCCAAGTCATAACACCACCCCCCTCTTAAGTTTCCTTGTCCTGAGGAATTTTTCTACAACTCATAATATAGGTCCACCATGTTGCCCATTTTGTCTTCATCTTTCTCTGTCCATTCTCAAACTCCTGATTTTTCTTCCTTAGTTTTTTCCTCTTTCGGGATTGTCTTCATTATCTCTTTTCTTGCTAGTTTCTTACCCTTCCATTGTCTCCAATTCCTTTCTAATCTCCCCTAATATTCCTGGTTATATTGCTTGTCCGACCACTTATATAGCATTTTTGCTGTGAACTTTCTAGGTAGTTCTCCATGCTTGAACATTGTTTCTTCGTGTTCTTGTTGTGCCACATCTTCCATGTCTCACCAATATTCCTTTTCAAATTCTTTGATTACCTCTTGTGCATTCTTCAAATTCTCTCTTCCTTCCCAAGTATTGGACTCCGCCGTAAATCCTTTCCAATGTACTAAATACTTATCCTTCCCTCTAACCTTTCTCTTATTTAGTATTCGTTTCACCTCCCATTCTTCTTCCCCCTTAATTATTACTAGAGCTGGCTACTCCTTCCTTTGTCCTTCTACCTGGCCTATGTATCTTTGTATTCTACTAACATTCACTACCAGATGTATTTTTACTATACTATGTAGTTCTAATTTAACTGTGTTCGATGATACTATCTCCTTGATTTTGTAAGGGCCAACAAACCTCTCCGTCAACTTTTCTGTTCTCCTCCTGACCATCTGATATTTCAGGTCCTTAGTGCTAAGCATGACCAAGTCCCCTACTTTATACTCTTCTATATCCGATCTCTTCTTGTCGGCATATTTCTTCATATCCTCTTGCGCTTTTCCTAGCGCCACTTTTGCCTCTTCTTGTATTTCCTTCATCTTCTCAATGAATTTCTCTGCCCCTGCATATTTCCCCTTCTTTTTTCCCTTGAACCCTATCCTGGGATCTTGCCCATAATTTGCCTTGAAAGGCAACGTCCTAGTACTTGAGTGCACTTTATTGTTATATGCAAACTCTACTATTCCTAGCTACTCTGGCCACTGCTCTTGCCTGTGATTGATGAACATTCTTAAGTACTATTCTAACTCTTGGTTCATCCTTTCTGTTTGTCCATCTGTTTGAGGGTGGAACACCGTCGACAATTTACTCTTAATCCCCAACATCTCATTCAGCTCTCTCATTAACCCTGCCACAAACTGTGGTCCCTATTTGATATGATACTCTTGGGTAAACTATGTAACTTCCACACATTATTCCTAAACAACCTCGCTGATCCTTCTGCCAATGTCTTCTCTGTAGTTGGTATAAAGTGGACCATCTTAGTTAGCCGATCCACTACTACTAGGATACTATTATATCCTTATGCTAAAGGCAGCTTAGTGATAAAGTCTGCTAATATATGCATCTAAGGTTTCTCCAGAATAGAGTTGGGCATTAACTTGTCCACTGGTTATTCTGTGCAGTTTTTATTGTGCTGATAGGTATTGTACCCTTCCACATATCTCTTCACCTCCTTCATTATTCCTGGCCACCAGAAATTATGGGTGACCAACTCCACTGTCTTCTACTGTCCTCCATGTCCTCCTATTGGTGTATCGTGGTATAGTCTAATGATTCCTGTCCTCAACTTTTCATCTTTTGGCATGTAGACCTTTCCCTCTTTATACATAACGCTGTCTACTTCTCTCTACTCTTCATTTCTCAGCATTTTTACTTCCACTTGTTTCATTTCCTCTACCGCCTTTACCACTTCATCATCCTTTACTTTGGACTTTCTAACTTCCTCTAATAGATCTACTCTGTCTATTATGATTTCTACTGCTTCTGTCTTTCTCACTTCTAGCCACTCTGGTTTCACTAACGTCTTCTCCTCGTTATCCCTTTCCACTCTGATTTCCTAGTCTGGTCTCTTGCTCAGACTATCTGCTTTTCCCATCTTACTTTCTGGAACATGCTTTAACGTAAAGTCAAATCTAAATAGGTATAGAGCCTATCTTGCTTGTCTTCGATTTAACTTCTGAGCTTTCATGAAACACTCGAGATTCTTGTGATCTATCCAGATCTCGAACTTCACTGTTGTACCTTCCAAGAAGTGTCTCTATGCCTCTAGATATCTGACTACTGCCAACATTTCTTTATCGTAAATCTCATAGTTTCTTTCTGTATTGCTTAGAGATTTTGAAATAAAGGTGACCAGCCTCCACTTTCTGTCCGAGCACTTTATCAAGAGTACTCCTCCAGTAGCATAGTTTGAAGCATCAGCTTCTACCCTGAACTCTTTGTCTAAGTCTGGTGCTATTAGTATTGGTTTACTAGTGAAGACTTTTTTTAGCTCCTCAAATGCCTTCTGTTGCACTTCCTTCCATTGCCACTTCTCATCCTTTCATGTAAGCATATTCATTGGCCTAGCTACTCTGGCGAAGTCTTTAATGAACCTCCTATAGTAATTTGCAAGGCCCAAGAATTTCCTGATGTCTTTTATATTTTTTGGCTGTGGCCAATTAAGCACTCCATCTACCTTTTCTGCCTCTATTTCTATTTCATTGGGTCCTATGATGACCCCTAGGAATCCTATTTTTCTTGCCTTCTACACACATTTTTTCAGCTTGATGTATAAGTCATTCTTCTCTAACCTCTTCAGTATTTTCTCCACTATTTCATTGTGTCCCTCCTTTGTCTCTGTTCCTACCAACACATCGTCTACAAATGCTGTTACTTTTCCTTCGTTAATTAAGTCTCTCAGTATTTCATTTATCATTGCTTGAAATGTTGCTGGTGAATTTGTCATTCCGAAAAACATGACTGTTGATTCAAATGAGTCTATGTGCATTATAAACGCTCCCTTCCACTCGTCTCCTTCTTTTATCCTTATGTTGTTGAACCCCCACCTGAGATCCAGCTTCGTGAACACTTTCTTACTCCCTATATTGTCAATTAACTCTGTAATTAATGGGAGTAGGTAGTTGTTCTTTATTATTTAATCATTCAGATTGCGATAGTCTATCACCATCCTCTTACTACCATCCTTCTTGCCTACAAAGAATACTGGCAACATTTGAGAAGATTTTGATAGTCTGATATATCTCTTCCTCAACTGGTCTTCCACAAAATTCTGGACTTCTTCCCTCTCATTTTTGGATAAAGGATAAATCCTTCCCTTTTGTGGTTTAAATGTCTCCTTGAGATCTATGGCATGATCCCAAACTTTTCTCGTCAGCATCCTTTCTAACTCTACCTTCCCAAACACTTTTCTCCACTTCAAGAATTTCTTTGGGACCATCTTCTCGATTTTCCTGTGGTCCTCTTCTATCTCCTCCTCTCTTTTCCAGTCTTCTTTGTCGTCTATTACCCAGTGGACAATTTTCTCTTCTTTCTCTGTTGCTATCCTTTTGACCTTTTCTTTCTTTTGACTTCTTCCACCACACAAGGGTGGGCATCTTGTTATTTTAACTTCCTCTGTCTCCCAGTTTATTTCTAGGTTGTGGGCTGCTAACCATAGTATGCCCAATATCACCTTTGTTTTCCCCAGGTTACATATGTCCATCCTTATTCTTTGGCCTTTATAGAACACGTTGCACTCTACTTGGTGCATAATGGCCCCTCCACTATTGTTGGTACCATCTATATTCCTGACAACTAATAGTCTTTATAACTTCTGCAGCTTGAACCCATGCCTAGCTGCTGTCTTCCTGTCCATAAACATTCCCATTGTGCCACTATTCAAAAGCGCTTTTATTATTATGCCTTCATATGTATCTATCTTCTCCACTCCAATATTCAACCACACTTCTCTCAACATTTTGAAGGTTCTCCTAACCTCCTATTGACTACCCCCCTTTTTTGCTGTGCTTTCCAGTTCTCCTGACCATATGCCGCTTTCTCCTCCCTTGTTGTACCTCTCGAGTCTCTTGCTTGTGCGCTGCTCTGCTTCTCTTTTCCTTTGCATCCACACCAACTTATTTTCTCTCTTTTCCAATAGGGAACTACCCCTTGTCCCTGATTGTCTTCTGTATAATACCCTCTGCTGCTATATCTTGGGCACTTCAAATATGTAACGATGGCCCCTTGGCCGTGCCATTCTAACTCCTACAATTCTGCGTCTTGTGGTACTGTCAGCCCATAGTACCACTCAGCTCTCTTTCTCAAATCCTCCCCTAAGCTCCTTCTCTACTCCTCTTGCTGCGCCTTTCCCCTTATAGGACACGCTGCCTCGCTTTCTTCTACTCTTCTCAGCCTCCTTTTTTTTTCCTACACCTTTCCCCTTATGGGGTACACCAGCCTCTCTTCTTGCTATACCTTTCATGACTTTGCCACATGCACTGCTCTCTCTTTATTCTTCCTCTTTATCCACAGTGGGCATTTCCTGCATTTGTGTCCCTTCTTTCTGCATTCAAAGCACTCAACTTCCACCACTCCCATTCGCCTTACCATTTTCTCTTCTTCTCCACACTGCATCACTCTGCTCTTCAATACTTCAAATTTATTTTGGGGAACGACAGTTCCCTTTTCCTCTTCCTTTTTATTCCTGTAGTTTTGGGCCAGGTGCCCAAACTTCTTACAGCGTCAACACAGCTTCCCCTTTCTTCCTTCCAACTCTGCCCTTAACTTAGCAAGGGCACGCTTTTCGTTGAGCAAGTTGCTCATAAGTTCTTTGTATTGTATTTGAGACATTGTGGCGACGTCTCTAATGGTATGGATTTAATGGTTGATCTTACTAATGTTACGTCTGTTGGGGTGCAAGATCTTCACCTAACCAGACACCTACTACCCTACTAACTACTGCCCTAATAGTACTTTGTCTATCACCCAATGGATGGGATTCCTAATCTAGACAGACCTCTAAAGATAACTGTCACTCCTCTGCATATACCAACTCACAATGGAGTTGCAGCACAAGGTTTATACTAAGAAAGAGAATACAAGTATACTACTTAGACACCGCTCATTTGTAAGGTCAGATCTTAGAAATGATACCCAAGTTTGGTACCACCCTTCCACTTACAGTCCTTAACTAACTACAAAGTCCCCTTAAAGCTAGGGCCCACTTATATATGAAGGTGGCTACTGACCGTGGTAATCAGTGGCCAAGGGTCAGATTGATGAGAGTATAAGATGAGCAAGGTCCAAGGCAGACAGTGCTCTAGATGTGGAATCGAGTTCTAGTGTCAGACTAGCCAACTCCAAAGCTGGAATTAAGCCAACTGCTCCTTTATCAGTGTTTGACAAGGAGAACTTAATAGAGTTCCCATTGGATTTCTTACACTACTTATACAAATGGCTAACCCTAACCCTGTACTAAAGTCCCACACTTCCATATGAGTCACTTTTATCTCATACATCCATCAATAAGAAAATAAAAGAAAAGAAAAAGAAAAGAATATTAAATAATGACTTAGCCGTTTTGCCAAGTCATGACAGTATTTTTCTTTGGCCAGAATTCTATTGGGGCATTTTGTCTGTTTTCCACCCAGATAGATTCTTTCCATATAGATAATCTCTTCTCCTTGTTTTGCTGCTTTAATCCATGCTTGGAGATTGTTATCAGGTCCTTGTTGAATGGTTTGTATGGCAATATTGGGATCTAGGCCTTGTTGGAATAAGTAAATGAGTTGCGAGATATTGGTAAGTTCTGCTCTGGTAGCAAATACTCTGAACTCAGAGACATATTCATCTACTGGTCTTAATAGTTGTTTGAGAGCATATAACTGCCACAAGGTATCTCCTTCCATATTGAATGGTTGAAAAGCTGAGTCGAGGGCTGCAAGAAAGTTATCTATGGTTTTGAGATGGATACCTTGTCCTAAGATTGTATAGGCTACCATAAATTCTATTCTCCAGACCAGGGCTTTCTTGTCCATATGGTAGAGCATGAACATGATTGTGGTGTATTCATCTGGAAAGTTGTTGTTATAGGCAAGCATGTAGAGCAAACAGTCTTCTTTCCATTTCTGAATGTTCCTAGGTTGTTATTGAGAAGGTTATTGCTAAGATATTAGGTGAATCTATTAGGGGTTTTCTGAAGACATTATAGAATGAGTTGTCAGAGTTCCTTGATGACAATCCAAAGGTTCTTTGTCCAAGAATTCCTGCTGGTTTGATGGAAGTTGAGGAAGGTATTTGTTGGTTGAGATATCTCAGAGTAGAGGTATTATTTAAAGGTCTTTTGTTGTGTGTCTGATTGTCTAGTGAGGGGTTCAAGGTCATGTTCTGATTCTGAGTTTGTTAAAGAGGTTCTGGGTCTGAGTTGTGAGAAAGAAGATTGTTGAGAGGTGTTTCATTCAATTGGGATAGTTGGGTATTGTCTGTGTTGTCTTGAGGTAGAGATGGGTTGTTTTGACATATGCTGGGGTAGTAATCTAGGATTGTCTGAACAAGTCTTTTACTTGTTTCTTCATAAATGGATCTTGTGAATATTGGGTCTTAAAAGTACTTGATAAAGGTATCTTGAGAGAGAGTGGTATGCTTGGTCTTGGTCATGAGGTTACTATCCTTGGTGGTCCATATATGACCTAATAATGTCGATGTTATAGATGTTCTATCCATAATTACAACATTGTTCTGGCTATAGCGTGAAGCAATAAGAGCTCAGGGATTAGCATGAGACAATGAGAACTAGTGGGGTGTTGACAATACAGCACAAAGCAATAGGAGTCAGTGACTACGACTTCAGCAAACGATGTCACTTATGATAAAGAAGGAAGTTCTCTCTTAATTGTTAAGACTTTAGACCTCCAGTTGAATATGTGTTTCAACTTGAAGCCTATATCTAACACTTGATATCTTCATGCTTCTCGTCAGAGGATCCAGTTAAGGTTTTTAATGAAGTTATATCAGAGGAGAGATGTCAATGAGACTTTAAGTAGTACTCTTGAAATTGTCCTAAGACAAGTAAGAGTACTGATTCCTCAGAGTAAGATTTTACAGAGGGAATACAGAAAAAGAGAACTTAC
>Ga0153982_1000365_pt1 | contig 12577 bp, 10 predicted proteins | sample TSGA066MetaG_FD_104743 | JGI IMG/M metagenome (GOLD analysis project Ga0153982, IMG submission 104743) | Attine ant fungus gardens microbial communities from Georgia, USA - TSGA066 MetaG | ecosystem: Host-associated > Fungi > Mycelium > Unclassified | place: USA: Georgia, Alexander Wildlife...
ATCGTTGCTCCGGTCCGTTCCGCTAGCAACTGCCAGGGCACAATATTAGCGTGGTGCTCCATCCGTGTGAGCACGATTGCGTCACCTGGGCGCAGCCGCGGCAGCGCCCAGGCGTATGCAACCAAATTGATCGCGAAAGTTGTTCCGCTGCATAGCACCAGATCTTCGCTGCGGACATTGACGAAAGCCGCAAGTCGCGTGCGCGCGGCTTCGTAGCTCTCGGTCGCCTCGCTGCCAAGAGTATGCACAGCGCGGCTGACGTTTGCGTTATGGTGACGGTAAAAATTGTCCACGCTGTCAATCACGCAACCTGGCTTCTGGCCAGTATTGGCGCTGTCGAAATAGATCAGCGGCCTATCGTGGACTTGACGTTGTAGGAGCGGAAAATCGTTACGTACACGCGACCAGTCGATCACGGTTGGTGCAGCTTCGATTGCCGCAGCCTCGATTTTCCCAGCTTCGATTTTCCCAGCTTCGATTGTGCCAGCTTCGATTGTGCCGGTTGTCGCGGTAGCTGCGTGAGTCGGTGCGCTCATACTTGGTCTAGGCGCCACAGTGCGTGATCCAATGTTTGCTCGAGTTGCGCGCGTAGGTCAGGCGCTTCGATCACCGCAAGAGTTTCCCGGCAGAATGCTGCGGTGAGCAGTTGACTCGCCTGGGATTCTTTCAGACCGCGCGAACGCAGATAGAACAATGCAGTGGGGTCCAACTGACCTACGGTGGCGCCATGCGCTGCCTTGACCTCATCTGCGTAGATCTCCAGCACCGGCTGAGTGTCGATCTCGGCGCTCTCGGACAGCAACAGATTCTTATTCGACAGCGATGCATCGCTGCTATCCGCGCCAGCCAGAATATGGATTCCGCCGTGGAACACAGCGCGCCCGCGCCCAGCTCCCAGGCCGCGCCATACCAACTCACAGGCGGTACCACGCGCACGATGCTCGACGCCAAGACGGGTATCTAAGTGGCGACGTCCGTGGGCGAACAACACCCCATTTGCAATCAATTTTGAATCGTCTTGCTGCAGATCCACGTTGAGATCGTGACGCGACAGCGCAGCGCCTAGCTCTAGATCGATGCGTCGATAACAAGCATTCCGCGCCAGCACAGCATCAGTGCGTGTGAATAAGGTTGCGGTATCAGCCTCCAGTTGCGCGCGCACATGAGTCAGGATCGAGTCGGCCGCCAGCTGTACTTGGGTAAGTGCATTGCTCAGATGGGCATGTGCGCCGACGCCTAGGTGATGTTCCACGATGCTGGCTTGCGCACCTTGCGCCAATTCAATCTGGGTTTGGATATGCCAGGCTAGGTCGCTACCGGTCGCTGCACCGATGAAAACCAGGTGGATGGGAATGGTGATCTGGGCGCCAGAAGCAACCCGCAGCAACAAGCTTGTATCCGCCAAAGCGATGTTGAGCCGGGCGAAAACCGCGTCGCCACGTTCGAATCCGGCGTTTGGAAGCTGGTCTTGTCGCAATGATGCGGAGTTCGGCAATAACTCCACAGCCTCTGGCAGATCGGCAAGATTGGATAGCGTCGGATCGTGGCGACCGTTGACGAACACCACCCGTGGTGCAGGGATGCCGGCCAGCACGTCGTCGGCAACGGGCGTAGCTGCAAGCGCAGGTGCGAACGAACGCCGTTCCAACGCCCGCAAAGAGGTGTACTTCCATGCCTCGGTGCGAGGACCGGGCAGGCCATCGCGTAGCACCGCTTCCAGTACCGCACGGTGTGGCGCTTCGCCCTGGAAGCCGGCTGCCAATGATTCGAGCAGCACGCTCATCAGACGGCGGTCTCAGGTGCAATCCGGTCCCTCACCCATGCATAGCCGTGCTGTTCCAGTTCCAGCGCTAGCTCCGGGCCACCGCTTTCGGCGATGCGCCCATCGGCCAGTACATGCACCCGATCCGGCCGGATGTAATCGAGCAGACGTTGATAGTGGGTGATCACCAGAAAAGCGCGGCCTGATGAGCGCAGCGCATTCACGCCATCGGCAACGTGGCGCAGCGCGTCGATGTCCAGACCGCTATCGGTTTCGTCCAGGATCGCCAGCCTTGGTTCCAGAACCGCTAACTGGAAAATCTCATTACGTTTTTTTTCACCACCGGAAAAGCCTTCGTTGAGTCCACGGTTGAGTAAGGTTTCTGGCAGGTGCAGGATTTTAATTTTTTCGCGTACCAGCTTGAGAAACTGGACAGAATCCAGTTCCGCCTCACCGCGCGCTTTGCGTTGCGCGTTGAGCGCACTGCGCAGAAAATACGTATTGTTAACTCCAGGGATCTCGACCGGGTATTGAAATGCCAGAAATACGCCGGCAGCAGCGCGTTCTTCTGGTTCTAGTGCGAGTAGGTCAGCGCCGGAAAATAATGCACTGCCCTCGGTAATCTCGTAGCCGTCGCGGCCAGCCAAGATATTGCCGAGGGTGGATTTTCCCGCGCCGTTCGGACCCATGATGGCGTGCACCTCGCCTGCCTGCACCTCTAGCGTGACGCCTTTTAGGATGCTTTTACCAGCAACGCTGGCATGGAGGTTTTCTATCTTCAACATTTGCTTTCTTTGGCGTCGTTCAAAATTTTCAGGATCGATCAGATCTTTCGCCTGCAGCTGGCCTAAAATAACGAGATATCGCGCGATGCAAACGAATTGCCGGTCATCCGACGGCTCCCTCTAGACTGATTTCCAACAACTTCTTCGCTTCCACCGCAAACTCCATCGGAAGTTCGCGGAACACCTGCTTACAGAAGCCATCGACGATTAAACTAACCGCGTCGGCCTCATTAAGGCCGCGACTGCGGCAGTAGAACAGCTGGTCCTCGCTGATCTTCGAGGTCGTTGCTTCATGCTCGACCGTCGCGCTCGGATGCTTGACTTCGATATAGGGGAAAGTATGCGCACCGCATTGCTTGCCGATCAGCAAACTGTCGCACTGGGTATGATTGCGCGCGTTGTGCGCGCTGCGCTCCACCCTCACTAGTCCACGGTAACTGTTTTGACCGCGTCCGGCGCTGATGCCTTTGCTGACGATCTTGCTCTTGGTACGCCTTCCGATGTGGGTCATTTTGGTGCCGGTATCGGCCTGCTGCCGATGGTGGGTTAGCGCTACCGAGTGGAACTCGCCAACGGAATCGTCGCCAATTAGCACGCAGGACGGGTATTTCCAAGTAATCGCGGAGCCGGTCTCGACCTGTGCCCAGCTGATCTTGCTGCGTGCACCGCGGCACTCGCCACGTTTGGTGACAAAGTTGTATATGCCACCAACGCCGTTTTCATCACCTGGATACCAGTTCTGTACGGTTGAATATTTGATCTGAGCATCGTCCAGCGCAATCAGTTCAACCACTGCCGCATGCAACTGGTTTTCGTCGCGCATGGGTGCGGTGCAACCCTCCAGATAGCTGACCTGGCTGGCTTCCTCGGCAATGATTAACGTACGTTCGAATTGGCCAGTATTGATCGCGTTGATTCGGAAATAGGTAGACAATTCCATCGGGCAACGCACGCCCTTGGGAATGTAGACGAACGAACCATCTGAGAACACCGCAGAATTGAGCGCAGCGAAATAGTTATCCCCAGGTGGCACCACACTGCCAAGATATTGGCGCACCAGCTCCGGATGCTCGGCGATCGCTTCGGACATGGAGCAGAACACGATGCCTTTTTCGGCCAGCTCCTTACGAAAAGTGGTGCCGACGCTTACTGAATCGAATACTGCATCCACTGCCACCCCAGCCAAGCGCGCTCGCTCATGCAGTGGCACGCCAAGTTTTTCGTAAGTGTCCAGCAGTTCCTGCGGTACCTCATCGAGTGAGGCATACTTGGGACCCTTAGGCGCTGAGTAGTAACTGATCGCCTGGAAATCGATTGGGGCGATTTCCAGTTTGGCCCAATGCGGCTCACGCATCTTTAGCCAGTGGCGGTAGGCCTGAAGACGCCATTGTGTCATCCAGTCCGGTTCGTTCTTGCGCGCGGACAATGCACGAATCACGTCCTCTGATAGGCCAGGCGGTAGCGATTCGGACTCGATCTGAGTAATGAATCCGGCTTCGTAGCGACGAGCTAATTGTTGAGCGATCTCGGCGTTTTTCTCGAGTACGCCGTTTTCAGGCAGGTCTGGCGCAGGTCTGGCTGGTTTAGTGCCTGTCTTTTGGCCGGTGTCGTTGTTGATCGTGCTGTGATCGCCAGCATCGCTATCGGCGATGCTTTTCTGATGGTGGTTTTTCTCCAACATGCGTTCCTGGGGCTTGCTCTGTTCGAGTGCGCCTTGTTCAAGCGCACCTTGCTCAAGCGCGCCGTCTTCCAGCGTGCTTTTTTTGATAATTCGATCGCGTAATGCAGTTTCGTTGCCCATGAAGATTTCCCTAAAGTTCGCCCCGGGGTGGCCCGGAGACGTTGCTTAGCGCAGCAGGGATAGAGCTGCGTCGGGCGCGAGCACGCGGAGAGGGCATAGCGAGCATGTCGCGCAGGGTGACCGCGCGCAGCGCATCGGCGACGACATCGTTGATCCGGCGCCAGTTGGCGCGTACAACACAAGATCGCTCGATGCCGCAGGCACCGGCGTGCACGCTGCATTCGGTTATGCCTAACGGGCCTTCGATTGCCTCGACGATTTCGACCAAGGTAATCGCCTCAGGCGCACACGTCAGGCGATAGCCGCCTGCAGCACCTCGAAATCCTTCCACCAGGCCTGCCTGGGCCAACGGCTTGAGTACTTTGGCGACAGTTGGCGTTTCCAATCCAGCTCGCTCGGCAAGCCCCGCTGCGCTGAGGACGACATCGGGCTCCTGAGCGAGTACGGTCAGGACGAGCGTAGCGTAATCGGTAAGCTTGGTGACCCGGAGCATGGCATTGGCTCGAGCCCGGTTGGGGCAGGGCTCTGGCTAGTAGGCACTAGTAGGAAATTAGTACCAGAATTGTACGCATTCCCTGCGCTCGGATCAAGCTCAGTTGTGATTGCGCAGACTAAGGCCGAGATCCTCGCCAACATGAGCTTGCACAGCACTACCGGCATGACCATGTGTCGTATACATATTTAGCGTCCTTGGGAGGCTAGTTCCAGGCGTTGTGGCTAGTGCTGAGGATCGTTGACAGGACCATCGGACTGCGCTGATCCTCAACCCTCGTCTACAGCTAACTTGGGCCAGTTCGCATACGCGCCCAGGCTTGGCGACAATAGGTGCTTGTCTCCAGAGCCCTAACGTATGTCCAAGACCAGTAAACACAAGATCGAAGCACGTCTGTCACCGATTCATGGCAATGGCGTGTTTGCCACGCAAGCGATAAAAAAGGGTGAATGCATCGTCCGCTACAAGGGCAAGCTTCGCAGCCACGAGCAAGTGGACCAGGAATACGGCGACGAGGATGAAAACGGCCACACGTTTTTGTTTACCTTGAACGACGATTATGTGATCGACGCCAATGTCGGCGGCAACGTGGCGCGCTGGATCAATCACAGTTGTGCACCCAATTGCGAGTCGGAAGTTGAGGAAGATCACAAGGGACGGGCGAAGAAGGACAAGGTTTACATCCTTGCGCTACGCAACATCAAGCCAGGCGAGGAGTTGACTTACAACTATGGGATCGTGCTAGAAGAGCGGCATACCAAGAAGCTAAAGAAGCTCTGGGCGTGCAGATGTGGTGCGAAAAAATGCACGGGGACGATGTTGCAGCCTAAGACTTGATGTTCCATCCTAAGATTTAGAATTAGCAGCTGCCATCAAAAGCAATCATCCGGCGCGCCGCCAAGCGCCGTGCATACTACGGCCCTGCGCGGCGCGATCTTTTGAATCGGCAAAAAAGGTCGGCAAAAAATCGCTTGACTGCGATCACTGCACTTCGCGCAAATTCGCCGACTGGATTCGCCAGCTGCGTTGTTCTGGAGTCGCGCCGTCAACCACACTGCGATGTAGGACATAGCTGCCAGCGAAACGATGTACGCTGCCGTCACGATGGATCGCGGTTAACGAAACTGGCACCCGAAGATAACGCTGACCTGCGCCGGCTTCTTGGTCATCGGGCGCTTTGACATCGATCGAGACGCCCTGCGTCTGGCTGAATCCGTCGGCGAATTGCACAGCGGTCTGGCCGCTGGCCGCGCCGTTGTCGGCCCATAGGCGATGCGCGCGCGGGTAATCGCGGGCATTGATCGCGGCGTAGTAGTCGCGCAGCACTATGACTGCATCGGCGGCGGTTGGTTCGTTCGTGTCAGCATCCGCAGCGGATGCTGTATTCAGAGGATCTGGGTTGTCTGGATCGAGGGCGGAACCGGCGCCAGGATCGTTGCTCGCGCTATTAGGCAGAGGATTGGGTGAGGACGGCGTACCAACAGATTGTGGCGCGTCGCCGAGCTGTGGAGCGCGTAAGTCTTGCTCATCGCGTGGTCTGCCCGAGGGCTCGATGACACTGCGCGCAGTGTCTGTGGGTGCGGGCAATGCGGCTTGGTCGGTCGAGCGCGGTTCACCGCGTAATCGATCGTCATCGCGATCGCCACAACCCGCTGCCAAACAAACCACGTAGGTGAGCACAGTGACCAATGGCAAATACGGCAGTTGCAAGTGCTGCCGTTGCCACCAGTGCTGCTTGCCTGGGTGTACTTTCGGATTGCCCATTCAGGAGTGGCTGAGTAGTCGTTGCTGCGTCGTTGTCGTACAGGCGGCTATGCAGCGCACCGTTTAATACAAGCTACGGTTTTAATAAGAGCTACGGTTTAATAAGAGCTACGGTAACGCGCAGATCCCAAGAACTACGGACGCGGAGATCCCAAGAACGCGAAAGGCCGGACCCGAATGAGTCCAGCCTCGTTTCACGGCAACTGGCCAAAGACAAAGCCGGAAATTCGTGCGCTTAGGCCGCCGAATCCTTGAGTTTTTTCAGTGGACGCACCTTGACCTTCACCGAGGCGGGTTTGGCCGCGAACCATTGCTCTTCTTTGGTAAAGGGGTTGATGCCCTTGCGCTTGGGCTTGGCCGGTACGTTCACAGCGGAAAACTTGGCCACACCTGGCAGGGTAAAGGCGCCAGCGCCCTTTTTGCTCAGAGAGGCATGGATTGCGCCTTCCAGTGACGCCAGTACAGCGCGTACATCTTTAGCTGCTACGTCGGTGGCGTTAGTGATGTGTGCGACCAGGCCCGACTTGCCCAGGGCTTCCTTGATGGGCTTGGGGGCGGCCGTCTTAGCAACGGTTTTTTTCTTGGTAGCGGCTTTCTTCTTTGCCATGTGCGTGTGATTCCCTCGTCGAAAAGTGCAGTTTCAGTCGGTTGTTTTGTTCGGTCCGGACAAGCCGGTAGGCGCAATGTATTGCAAGAAATCGCGCGCGCCAAGCCCTTTGCGGCAGATTTTTCCGCTTTTTTTATGTCTTCGTGACGGATTTGGTCGAACAAAACGGTGCTGCTGGGCGTCGAGAGTGGCACGTTGACCGTGCGGCTTCAGCGGTTGGCCCGAGCAGTTGCTGGCGTATGCAGGCGGTTTTACCGACGCCGCCTGGGCGCGATAGACACGCGCGGACGAGTGAGATCATTCATCGGCTTAATTGGTTCGGTCGGACATTCGACTTGCCAGCCATACGTGGCAGATCTTAAGTCATGGTCACTAAAATCAGTGTTGTCTCAGATCCTCTAAACAATGAAGCATCCGCCAGTGACGCGACCGACCTGGCCGTGTGGTGGACCGACTGTGAAGGCTGCCGTCACGGAATTCGATCTCCATGCACTGCGTTGCGGCGCAACACGTGGCCTGCTGAATAGAGATTTTTGCTGACGGCGGGTACTGTCTAAACAGTGGATGGCTTATGCTGGCAGCTTGAGAAAGCTTGAAACATCTTGGTGCGGTTCGGGTTGCCCATGAACTGGGATCTCACTTAAGTGCAGTCGCCTTCGCAGCCAGGATTCTTCACCCCAACGCTAGTGCCACTGTAGGGCGGTTTTCTCCAGACATTTAGGCGTGCAACAGACGCGCAACTGTTTGTTGCAACCGGTTTTGCCATCATCAACAGGAGAGATCGAATGAGTACATCGCGCAAAGCGACCGCGCATTGGCAAGGTGATCTAAAGTCTGGCAAAGGCATGCTGTCCACACCGCAAAGCGGTTTGTTGGACAAGACGCCATACGGTTTTAACAGTCGCTTCGGTAACGAGCGAGGTACTAATCCAGAGGAGTTGATCGCCGCGGCACACGCCGGTTGCTTCACCATGGCGCTTGCCGCAAAACTCACTGACGCAGGTTTCCCGCCGACGGCGCTAGACACCACAGCTGAGGTCGACTTGTCGATGGAAAATGGCCCAGCTGTGAGTGCAATCCGCCTGGCGACCAAGGCGGTGGTGCCCAACATCGATCAGGCCCAGTTCGACGCTATCGCTGACGATGCCAAGCAGAATTGTCCGGTGTCCAAGGCCCTGAGCGCAGTGCCGATTAGTCTGCAGGCAGAGCTCGGATAGCAAGCTGAGCTCGGATAGATCGCAGCGGTGCTGAGCTCATTCCTTTCCTGAGTTCATTCTTTCAATTCCGAGTCTGAGCCGTTTCCATAGGCATCGCGAGGCTGTCGCCGCGCCGACGGTGATTGTTGCGAGCGTAAGTTTTCGAAGCTGTTGGTCCTGGCCGAGTTTCGAGTTGCGCCGAAGCATTTTTGCGCAGAAGCGTTTTATTGTTTCGTAACATCTTCACATGATTGGCTGTCGGGAGAATAAATGAGCGACCCAATCCGTTGTTGTTAACGGTCAAAAGCACTGCTGATTCAGCAACTCTTTACCCTCACCACTTGACGATTCGTTTGCGCTGTAATCCCGCAGCGCGAACGCCTAGCGCAAGCCGTGCTAGTACAAGCTTGCCTAGCGCACTCCTCTCTGTCGGAGTTGGCTGCCATGAAGATCCTCACTGCTTCAATCCTTGCTCTGGGACTGGCTGTCGCCGGTGGTGCTTCAGCCCAGGATTATTACGGTGGTGGTCGTTACGACGGCGCTCGTTACAACGGTCCCGACTACCGTGGCCCCGGCCGTAGCGACGCCAGTGACTACGCACGCGTGTTGAGCGTACGTCCGGTGATGGATGGGTATCGTTCATATCGCGCGTCATCACCGCGCTGTTATCAGCGCCGCGATACCTATGGCGATACCTATGCCGGTAATGGGTATGGCGATGACCGTGGCGACAGGGACTACTACGCTAGGGACTACTACGCTAACGACGATCGCCGTTACGACGGCTATCGCAATGATGGCGGCTATCGCAATGATCGAGTTCGCGATTACGGCGATTACGGAGATTATGATCGTGGCTATCGCAGCAGTGATAACGGTCGCACCATCGCTACCGTGGTGGGTGGCATCGTTGGCGCCGCGCTTGGTAGCCAGATGGGGGGTGGCTCAGCGCGCTATGCCACCGCTGCAGTAGGGTCGATGGTCGGTGGTATTGCTGGGCAGAAGATTTATGAAAGTAGTTCCCGCAATCGCTATCAGCGCGCCAATCGCTCCGGCGTGGTGACGGTCTGTGATCCGATGCCAGACGATCGTTATTACGGCAACACCGATGTCCGCGGCGGCGTGCAAGCGTACGATGTCGTCTACCAATACGCTGGGCGCCAATACAGCACACGTACCGCCTACCATCCAGGCGATCGCATCCGCGTGCGGGTAAACGTGCAGCCGGACTGAGGCCATATCTTGACCAAGTCGGTATTATCACGCGCCATGGATGGTGCGCCGGCGGATCAACGCGTTCGCTTATCAACGTGTTCGTGGGTCAACGCGTTTGTGGGTCAACGCGTTTGTGGATCAACGTGTTCGTGGATCAAGCCGACGTTAGGGTTGATCCAGCGTCTCGTGGTCTACTCTCGAATGGTCCATCAAGGCCAGTTGATTTGCCCATCGATCACGGTCACCACGCGTCCGCCTGACCAGACTTCGCCTTGATGATCCACCTGCAGTTCGATGATTGCGTCATGTCCGACTTCGCGCCCCTGACTGATGCGATAGTAGCCATCGTCACCTGGTAGCGCGTTCTGATTGGCGAGCCAAGCGGCCAATGTCGCATTGGCGGCGCCAGAGGCTGCATCTTCAAACGCCGCCGGTGCGCCCACCCAGGCGCGTACCGCCAAGTAGTACACCGAATCGTGGCTGCGTGCGAATACGCATAGGCCCATGCTCTGGGTTTGCTGCGCCAGCTCACTGATCGCATTCCAGTTCGGCTTCGCCGCGCGCAAGGTGGCTTCTTCCGATATTTCCGCGAGCCACCAGCGGCGGCCGCCATCCATCAGAACCGGAGGCAGACCGCCCAATGCCAGTCCTGCGAGTGCTGCGCGTAGCCGCCGGTCTTCTGGTGTAGCGATTTCCAGTACTCGAGCGCGCGGCGTGCGTACCGCGATTGTGCGCTCAGCGCCGGTGCCGGTGATCTGCAGCGGCAAGTTGCCGGCAATGCCGGCTTGTACCAGTTGGCCATCACGCGGCTGCGCAAGTTCCGCTTGCAACACCGCATGTGCGGTGCCGACGCTTGGATGACCGGCGAAAGGCACTTCGCGCCGCGGGCTGAAGATTCGAATGCCGTAATCGGCGCGCTCATCGGGTGCGGGAAAAACGAAGGTAGTCTCCGGCAATCCGGTCCAATGGGCGATCGCCTGCATTGTTGCATCGCTCAGCCCTGCGGCTTCGAGCACGATACCCAATGCATTGCCGGCGCCAGGGCGATCGGCGAATACATCGACTTGCAGGTAGCGACGGTTCATGCAGGTATCCAGAGCGTGGGTGTGCAGCGTAGCGCGTTGGGTTGAGAACGTCATCCGGTAGCGGCTGGATGACAGATATGATGAAAAGTTTTGAAGCGCCGACTAACTGCACCCTACAATTGCGCGTTTATCCCCATGTCCAGCCAGATGCATTTGCGATGCCCTCCACCTTGTTGCCCATAGAAAGGTTGCCCATAGAAAGCACCGACGCTTGGATTGTGCTCAAATTCGGCGGGACCAGTGTGTCCAAGCGCAGCCGTTGGGACACCATCGGCCGCATCGCGATGCAGCGCGCCGAGCATGCGCGGGTATTGGTGGTGGTGTCTGCGCTGTCCGGCGTGACCGACGAGCTACAGGGGATCATCGCCGCAGCGCACGACGGCGGCGCCGGAATCGCCGTGCGCATCGATCGATTGCTCGAGCGTCACCGAGGGTTTTGCGTCGAGCTTGGGCTGGATCCGGATGCGGTTATGGGCCGTTACCTGACCGCGTTGCCGGCCCTGGCCGCTAACCAGCGCGCTGCCGATCGCAGGCTCGATTGGCAAGCTGAAATGCTCGCGCATGGCGAATTGCTCTCATCTATTCTTGGTTGCGCGTATCTGCGCGCGCAGGGTGTGGATATGGGTTGGTGCGATGCCCGGGACTGGCTCAGCGCAATCGCGCTGCCTAATCAGAGCGCCTGGTCGCAGCGCCTGGCGGTGAGCTGCGATCCGCGTATCGATACGGCTTGGCGTACCCGTTTTGCCGCGCAGCCGTCGCGGTTGTTGCTTACCCAGGGGTTCATCGCACGTCATCCGCAAGGCGGCACCGCGGTGCTTGGCCGGGGCGGCTCGGATACGTCGGCAGCCTATTTTGGCGCAATGCTCAAGGCGCGTCGGGTGGAGATCTGGACCGATGTGCCCGGTCTGTTCAGCGCCAATCCGCGCGAAGTGCCCGATGCGCGTCTATTGACCAGGCTCGACTACGCAGAAGCCCAGGAAATCGCCACCACCGGAGCCAAGGTGCTGCACGCACGCGCGATCGCTCCGTGTCGCGATGCGCGCGTGCCGCTGGCGATTTTCGATACCCAGCGTCCGCAGTTGCCAGGGACACGAATCGAGGGCGGCGCCTTGAACGTGCCAGGGGTCAAGGCGATCAGTCGTCGTAACGATATCGTGCTGGTGTCGATGGAAAGCATCGGGATGTGGCAGGAAGTTGGCTTTCTGGCCAATGTGTTCGAGCGCTTCAAGCGCCACGGATTGTCAGTGGACTTGATCGGTTCGTCGGAAACCAACGTCACCGTCTCGTTGGATCCGTCTGCCAACTTGGTCAGCACCGATGTGCTGGCTCGACTGTCTGAGGACCTGTCGGAGGTGTGCAGGATCAAAGTGATCGCGCCGTGCGCGGCGATTACTCTGGTCGGGCGCGGCATGCGCTCGTTGCTACACAAGCTCTCTGATATCTGGGCCGCGTTCGGCCGTGAGCGGGTGCACCTGATTTCGCAATCGTCCAATGACCTCAACCTAACCTTTGTGATCGACGAGGGCGATGCCGATGGCATGGTCGCGCAACTGCATTCGCTGCTCATCGACAGCGAAGCGATGCCGGTGAGCAACGACACCGTATTCGGTCCGAGCTGGCGCAGTCTGGTTGTAGATCCCAGTGTTCGCGGGCCAGCAGAACGGGAGCCGCCGTGGTGGCGTGCAAAACGCGAACAGTTATTGGAATTGGCTCAGCAGAGCACGCCCGCCTATGTCTATGACCTGGCCAAAGTGCGCGCGCGGGCGCAAGCGTTGCGAGAAGTGGCAGCGATCGATCGGCATTATTTTGCGATCAAAGCCAACTCGCAGCCAGCGCTGCTGCGCGCGCTTTATGCGCATCATTTCGGCC
>Ga0153982_1000366_pt1 | contig 12529 bp, 19 predicted proteins | sample TSGA066MetaG_FD_104743 | JGI IMG/M metagenome (GOLD analysis project Ga0153982, IMG submission 104743) | Attine ant fungus gardens microbial communities from Georgia, USA - TSGA066 MetaG | ecosystem: Host-associated > Fungi > Mycelium > Unclassified | place: USA: Georgia, Alexander Wildlife...
GCTTCCTCTGCATATCAACTGTGATCATTTTTGATTTCTTTTCATACTCTGCCTTTACTTTGTTCTACATCTCTCTTGCTGTCTTCTCTCCTTTTAAGAATAGTGAGTCTTGTAAGGCTCTAGCCAAGACGACTCAACCTTACTCCAAGTCCAAGTTGACAAGGAGAACTTAATGGAGTTCTTATTAATTTCTGTACACTATTTGTCAGAGAGCCAAACTCTGTGCCAGAACTAAGCCAACTACTCTTTGTTTAGCGTTTAACAAAGAGAACTCGATAGAGTTCCCATTAGATTCTGTATACTATTTATACATGAAGAGTAACCCTAACCCTTCCTTTTATCCTGCACTTCCCTATGAGTCACTTGCCTCTCGCGCATCCATCAATGAGAAAAGAAAAGAAAAGAAAAAGAAAAGAAAAATAATAATCAGAAACTAAAAGAAAATAAAATGAAATGAAATATTAAATAATGACTTAGCTGTTTTACCAAGTCATGACACCACCCCCCTCTTAAGTTTCCTCGTTCTGAGGAATTTTCCTATAGCTCATAGTATGGGTCAACTATGTTGCCTATCTCATCTTCCTCTGTCTATTCTCTAACTCCCAATTTTTCTTCCTCAGTTTCTTCTTCTTCTGTGATCGTTTCCATTTTTCTTCCTCCTAATCGTTTTCCTTTCCATTGTCTCCAATTTCTCTCCAATCTTCCCTAGTATTCTTGATCGTTCCTTTTGTTTAACCAACCAAATAGTTTCTTTGCCGTAAATCTCTCTGGCAATTCTCCCCTTCAGAACGTCCCTTCCTTGTATTCTTGTCTTGCCACATCTTCTATATCTTGTTGGTATTCCCTTTCAAATTCTTTGATTGCCTCTTTTGCATTCTCCAAATTCTCTCTTCTTTCCCATGTATCTAACTCCACTGTGAATCCTTTCCAGTGCACCAAGTATTTATCTTTTCCTCTTACTTATCGCTTGTTCAAGATTTTCTCGACCTCCTATTCTTCCTCCCCTTTGATTATTACTGGAGCTGGTTGCTCCTTCTTTTGCCTCTTTACTTGCCCTATGTATCTTCATATTCTACTAACATTGACTACCGGGTGTATTTTTATTATACTAGGTAGTTTTAATTCAACCACGTTTGTTGATATAATTTTCTTAATCTTATAAGGGCCTACAAATCTCTCCATCAACTTCTCTGTCCTCCTTCCAACCATCTGATATTTCAAGTCTTTAGTGCTGAGTATCACTAAATCCTCTACTGTATATTCCTCTACTTCTGCGCTTTTTCTATATGCATACTTTCTTATATCTTCTTGTGCCTTTCCTAGCACTGCTTTTGTTTCCTCTTGTATCTCCTTTATTTTCTCAATGAATTTCTCAGCTCCTTCATACTTTTCCTTCTTTCTTTTCTCGAATTCCATCCTGGGATCTTGCCCGTAATTTGCTTTAAATGGTGATGTCCTAGTACTCGAGTGCACTTTGTTGTTATAGGCAAATTCTGCTGTTCCTAACCATTCTGGCCATTGTTCCTGCCTATGGTCAATAAACATCCTCAAGTATTGCTCTAGTTCCTGATTTACCCTCTCTGTTTGTCTATCTATCTAAGGGTGGAACGCTGTTGACAATTCACTTTTGATTCCCAACATCTCATTTAGCTCTCTTATTAACCCTGCTGTGAATTGAGGTCCTCTGTCTGAAATGATGCTCTTCGGTAGACCATGCAATTTTCACACATTGTTTCTGAACAACCTTGCCAATCCTTCTGCCAACATTTTCTCTGTAGTAGGTATGAAATGTACCATTTTAGTTAACCTATCAACTACTACCAAGATCGAGTCGTATCCCTGAGCTAGTGGCAATTTGGTGATAAAATCTGCCGATATATGGGTCTAGGGTTTTTCCAGGATTAAATTGGGCATGTAGCCTAATTATTTCTGCTCTCAACTTGTCGTCTTTTGGCACATACACTTTTCCTTTCTTGTATATTATGCTGTCTACTTCTCTCTATTCTTTATCCCTCAACATCTTCACTCCTGCTCACTTCATTTCTTCCACTACTTTTACAACTTCATTATTTTTCACCTTTGACTTTCTTACTTCCTCTAGTAGGTCTACCCTGTCTACTATTATTTCTATCACCTCTGTCTTTCTTGCTTCTAGCCACTCCAGTTTCACCAGCATCTCATCCTCATTGTCCTTTTCCACTCCAACCTCCCAGTCTGGTCTCCTGCTCAGACTGTCCACCTTTTCCATCTTACTTCCCGGAACATGTTTTAACGTAAAGTCAAATCTGAATAGATATAAATCCCATCATGCTTGCCTTTGATTCAACTTCTATACTTTCATGAAGTATTTGAGATTTTTGTGGTCTGTCCAAATCTCAAATTTAATTGTTGCTCCCTCCAGGAAGTGTCTCCATGCCTCTAAGTATCTAATGACCACTAGCATTTCTTTGTCATGTATCTCATAGTTTCTTTCTGTATTACTTAGAGATTTAGAAATGAAAGCGACTAGTCTCCATTTTTCATCTGGGCACTTTATTAAGAGTACTCCCCCAGTAGCATAATTTGAAGCATCAGCTTCTACCCTAAATTCGTTGTCTAAATCTGGGGCTGCTAATACCAGTTTGCTAGTAGAGATTCTTTTCAACTCGTTGAATGCTTTTTATTGCACTTCCTCCCACCACCACTTCTCATCTTTTCATGTAAGCATGTTCATCGGCCTAGCTACTCGAGCAAAGTCTTTAATGAACTTCCTGTAATAATTTGCAAGGCCCAAGAATTTTCTGATATCTTTCACATTCTTTGGCTATGGCCAACTAAGTACTCCATCCACCTTTTCTGCCTCCATTTCTATTCCATTTGGTCTTATGACAACCCCTAGGAACCCTATTTTTCTTGCCTTCCACATGCATTTTTCCAGCTTGATATACAAGTCGTTCTCTTCCAACCTCCTCAATATTTCTTCCACAATTTCATTGTGTCCTTTCTCTGTTTCCATTCCTACTAGTACATTATCTACAAACGCCACTACTTTTCCCTCGTTAATTAAGTCCCTCAGTATCTCATTCATCATTGCCTGGAATGTAGCTAGTGAGTTGGTCATCCCAAAGAACATTATTGTTGGCTCAAAGGAACCTATATGCATTGTGAACGCCCCTTTCTACTCATCTCCTTCCTTTATCCTCACATTATTGAACCCCCACCTGAGACCTATTTTAGTGAACACTTTCTTACTCCCCATGTTGTTGATTAACTCTGTGATTAAAGAGAGCGGGTAGTTATTCTTTATTGTTTGATCATTTAGGTTATGATAGTCCATTACCATTCTCTTACTACCATCCTTCTTTCCTACAAAGAACACCGGCGACGTTTAAGGTGATTTTGAAGGTCTGATATATTCTTTCCTCAATTGGTCCTCCACGAATTTCTGGACTTCTTCCCTTTCATTCTTTGACAACAGGTAAATCTTTCCTTTTTGTGGTTTGAACATCTCCTTGAGATCTATAGCATAATCCCAAGTTTTTCTGGTCAGCATCCTCTCCAACTCCACTTTTCCAAACACCTTCTTCCACTTCAAAAATCTTTTTGGGACTATTTCCTTGATTTTTCTATAGTCCTCCTTCATCTTTTCTTCTTTTTCCCAATCTTCTTTGTCATCTATCGCCCATCTGATGATTTTCTCTTCCTCTAGGGTTACTACCCTCTTGACCTTTTCTTTCTTTAGACTTCTTTCACCACACAAGGACAGACATCTCGTCATTTTAACTTCTCCAGTCTCCCAGTTTATTTCTGGATTGTGCACTGCTAACCATGGCATTCCCAAAATGACTTCTGTTTTCCCTAAGTCGCATACATCCATTCTCATCCTCTCAACATAGCCTTTGTAGTATATGTTGCACTTTACTTGGTGCATAATGGCCTCTCTGCTGTTGTTCGTTCTATCTACATTCTTGACAACTATTGGTCTCTCTAATTTCTGCAGCTTAAACCCATGTTTTGCTGCCGTCCTTTTATCCATGAACATCTCCGTTATGCCACTGTCCAAGAGTGCTTTCACCATTATGCCTTCATACATATCTATCTTTTCTATCCTAATGTTCAGCCACACCTCTCTTAACATTTTGAAGGTTCTCCTGACCTCCTTTTGACTACCCTCCTCTTTGGCTGTGCCTTCTGACTCTCTTGGTCATGTGCCACTTTGCTGTGCTAATGGGGATCAAAAGGTTTGATCACAAAACAAAGGTGAAAGCGAGGTCAGAGAGGCAAAATCTCCAAACTGCTTCACAATTGTGCACTAAACAAGTAGGCACTGGGGAGATAAATCAAATAATAAAGAGCTTACTGAAGGTAAAAGTCCAAAGAATAACCAAAACATATCAAATCAAAACCTAAGAAAAAGAATTGTTTTTAGTATTCACTCGAGTAAACCCTCACTGTAATAAGATCCCTAAGGCATGCGTTCATCTTGCACTGTGACACTACTGCTCTTATCTAGTCTAGTAGCCTGGCTCGCCATCAATACAGCAGTACTACCTAGAACTCCCATACTGTCGTGTGGGCTCTTCTTTAGCTGACTATACAACTGGAAGCTGACTCCAATGACATGTAGTGAGTGGTTAGCTCCTAGCATAAGCAAATGCCCAGGTCTGTTGAGGCTTGAGTCTCCCTTTGAGGGAAGTTTTATAGAGTTTTCATAAAGCAAACACAAAAGAAATCCTCAAATCACTCAAATAGCCTTTCAGCTCTAGAGCAATAGAGGGAGAGATAATGGGGAAAAGTATTTCTTTTGTCCCTTCTGTGCCCTAGAGTATTTTATTAGGATTACAAAGCAATGATACAACAAAAGAAAAGAAACAAAGAAATCTTCCAAATTCCCAAAGATAGTAAGAGGGAAATGATGAGACGGCACCTCTCCTGATTACTTGGCTACTACTTCCCACTCCTCTAATCCTACTCCTGGGGTTCTTCTCTAAACAATATATGGCTCTTGAGCCTTTTGATGAGCCATAAAGAGAGGTGGCGATCTTGAGTTGTTTTGCTTTCGAGCACGTTATCTTCATCAAATACCTTTTCTTCTATCTCTTTATCTGACCTCTCTGCCTGACCTCTCTAGTTCTTTTACTACTCTTCTATACCTTATCACATCTTTAAGTCTCAGTCTTCTTCTGTTAGGTTTGCAATGCAGTCCTTGAGAGAACTTGTCTTGCTAGTTCTTGCTATAATTAGCCATCAACAATGATGGCCCTGCTCTGATGGTAACCTAGATGTTATAAATAAATGACTGCTGCTGAGATATGACATCATTCTGTTAGAGAACATCTTCTAAGGTCCTTTCTGCTCTCGAGAGTACTCTAGAGAGGAGTTCTGTTATAGATCTGTTATGAAATTCTCTAGACAATGTTTATAAGGTCTTTGTAGTGGTGGTCATAGCCACTACTCTGCTACTCAAGTGGTATGCTCAAGTCTACAACTGGGCATCTAATGGTTTCTCTAGGAGGCCAAACTCATCTCTTGAGCTAGTTATTCTCATTATTATAGTGAAAAATGTCACTTTTATTGCCTAAACAGCTGTCCAACATGACACTGGTTGCTCTTTGTGATTTTTATTTTGCTGGCAGGCATCATATCCTTCTACATATTGCTTTATCTCTTTTGTCACTCCTGGTCACCAAAAGTTATGAGTGACCAACTCTACTGTCTTCTACTGCCCTCCATGGCCTCCTATTGGCATATTGTGATGTAGCTTAATAATTTCCATTCTAAGCTTATTATCCTTAGGTACATAAACCTTCCCTTCCTTGTATATTATGCTGTCAACTTCTCTCCACTCTTCATCTCTTAATATCTTGACTCCAGCTCGTTTCATCTCTTCTACTACTTTGATGACTTCGTCATCTCTTACTTTTGACTACCTCACTTGCTCCAATAAGTCCACTTCTTCAACTACAATCTCTACTGTTTTTGTCTTCCCTACTTCCAGCCATTTCAGCTTTACCAACGTCTCATTTTTGTTGTCTCTTTCTACTCTTACCTCACAATCTGGCCTTCTACTTAAACTGTCTGCCTTTCCCATTTCACTCCCCAGAACATGCTTTAATGTAAAATCAAATCTAGGTAGGTATAATGCCTATCTTGCTTATCTTTGATTCAATTTCTGCGCCTTCATAAAATACTTAAGATTCTTATGATCTGTCCAGATCTCGAATTTTACTGCTGTTTCTTTCAGGAAGTGCCTCCATACTTCCAAGCATCTAACTACCACTAACATTTCTTTATCATGTATTTCATAATTTCTTTTGGTATCGCTTAATGATTTTGAAATGAAAGCTACTGGTCTCCACAACTCATCAGAGCACTTTATTGATAGTACTCCTCCTGTAGCATAATTTGAGGCATCTGCCTCTATCCTAAACTCTTTGTCTAAGTCTAAGGATACTAATACTGGTCTCGTCGTAAAGATTCCTTTGAGCTCATTAAATGTTCATTGCTACTCCTGCCTCCACTGCCACTTTATGTCTTTTTTTGTTAACATATTCATTGGCCTGGCTACTTGAGCAAAGTTTTTAATGAACCTTCTATAATAGTTTGCAAGGCCCAAAAACTTCCTGACGTCTTTTACATTCTTTGGTTCTGGCCAACTCAGTACTCCATCCACTTTCTCTTTCTCTATCTCTATTCCATTTGGTCCTATAACAACACCTAGGAACCTTATCTTCCTCACTTTCTACACACATTTCTCTGGCTTAATATATAAGTCATTCTCCTTTAGCCTCTTCAATATTTCTTCTACTATTTCATCATGTCTTTTTTCTGTCTCTGTCCCTACTAATATGTCATTTACAAATGCTGCGACTTTTCCTTCATTAATTAAGTCTCTCAGGATTTCATTTATTATCACCTAGAACGTGGCTGGCAAGTTTGTCATCCCAAAGAACATAACTGTTGGCTCAAAGAAGCCCACATACATAGTAAATGCTCCTTTCTACTCATCTCCTTTCTTAATTCTCACATTATTGAACCCCCATCTGAGATCCATTTTAGTGAATACTTTCTTGTCTCCCATATTGTTGATAAACTCTGTGATTAATGGTAGTGGGTAATTGTTCTTCACTGTCTGGCTATTCAAGTTGTGGTAGTTTATAACTATCCTCTTCTTTTTATCTTTCTTGCTTACAAAAAATACTGGCAATGTTTGAGGGGATTTTGTTAGTCTAATATACCCTTTCTTAACTGGTTTTCCACAAAATTCTGGACTTCTTCCCTTTTATCTTTGAACAATGGGTAAATCCTTCCCTTTTGTGGTACAAATGTTTCTTTGAGATCTATGGCATAATCCCAAATTTTTCTCATTGGCATTCTTTCTGACTCTACCTTCTAAAACACTTTTCTCCACTTCAAGAATATTTCTGGGACCATTTCTTTGATTTTCCTATAATCCTCTTCAATTTCTTCTTCTCTTTTCCAATCTTCTTTATCGTCTAACAATCTTTTTTTCTTCCAATGTTACTACTCTCCTTCCCTTTTTCTTCTTCTTCTTTATCTTTACTCTGCTGATGGGGATCAAAGAGAATTGATTACAAAACAAAAGTGATAACAAATGAGAATATAAAAGATCTCTAAGATGTCTTACAATTGTGCACTAAACAAGTAGGCACTGGGGAGATGATCAAATGAAAAAGAGAGCTTAAGAACAGGGAGAATAGAGGGAGAAACTCAAATAACCAAAAGAAAGGATAATAAAGATTTTACAAATCCACTCGAGGTAGATCTCACCGTAATAAGCTCTCTAAGATACGTGTTTATCTCACGTCACAACACTACTGCCCTTACCTAGTCTAGTAGTCTAGCTCACCATCAATACAGCAGAACTATCTAGAACTCCTGTGCCATTGTGTGGGCTCTTCTTCAGCTGACTGTACAACTGGAAGCCAACTCTAATGATATATAGTGAGCTATTAATTCCTAGCGTAAGTGAATGCCCAAGTCTGTTGGGGCTCAAATTCCTGTCGAGGGTGGGTTTTTGTGGGTTTTAGAAATTAAAGGAAACTCTTCAGAAAGCTAGAGACTCAGTCACTCAAAATAGCCATTAAGCTCTAGAGCAACAAAAAGAGATGATGATAGGGGTATGATGCTTGAGTTCTCTTCTATGCCCTAGAGTATTTTATTAGGATTACAAAGCAAAGAGACAACAAAGAAAGTGAGACAAAAAAAACCTCTGAATTCCCAAACATAGCAAGGCTGCAATGATGAGATGGTGCCCTTTCCAAACACCAGACAACCACTCCCCGACCCTCTAATCCTACTCCAGGAATCCTCTCACACACAATGGTCAAGTCTTGAACCTCTTACTAGGCTGTAGATAGAGACGGCAATTTTGAGTCATCTTGCCCTCAAGTGCGTTATCTTTGTCTAGCCTTCCTACTGCCTCTCTCCTCAGCTTCTCTATTCCACTTTCTACCTCCTCTATGTCTTCTTGTTCCTCTAGATTCCAATTTCCTTCCACCACTATTGCAATGCGACTTTGCAGTGGCTTGACTCTCTTGATCTTGCCATTATTAGCCATCAGTGATGGTGGCTTAGATCTGATCATAACTCTCCTACAAATAGCACTGCCAGCTACTGAGATATGACATCACTCAGGTTGTGCTAATCCGTCTAAGTTTGCTTCTACTTTCAAGAGTACTTCTAGAAGGAAAATCCATTGGAAATCCAATACAGGGTACCTGGGAAAGTGTCTATGAGGTGTATATAGCAGTGGTCACAGCCACTACTCTGTTACCCAAGCTAGATGGTCGAGTTCATGACTAGGTGTCTAGAGAATATCCCTGGGGGGCTGAACTCATTTCTCGAGCTGGTTATTCTAGTTATAAAGGTGCAAATTGTCACTTAAAATGTTTGTATGGTGTGACACCACCACATAGGGGCAGGTATCTCATCATCTTTACTTTTCCTGTTTCCCAGTTGATTTCTGGGTTATGTGCCACTAACTATGGCATTTCCAGGATTACTTCTGTTCTTCCTAAGTCGCATACATCTATCCTCATTCTTTCAACATAGCTCTTATAATACACATTCACTTCCACTTTATGCGTAATAGCCCCTCCGCTGTTGTACATTCTATTCACATTCTTTACTCTTACTAGCCTTTTCAATTTCTGTAGCTTAAATCTGTGTTTAGCTGCTGTCTTCCTATCTATAAACATTCCTATTGCACCACTGTCTAAGAGTGCCTTTATTGTGACACCTTTGTGGGTGTCTGTTATTTCAATACCAATATCCAACCACACTTCTTTTAACATTTTGAAAGTTCTCTAAACTTCCCTTTGACAACCCCTCTCTTTTGCTGCATCTTCTAGGTCTTTTGCTTGTGCACTGCTTGGCTGTGCTTTTCCCTTAGTAGGGTGCACTGCTTTCTCTTTCCCTTTCTTTGCACACCCTCTGCACTTCTTTAGTTCTTCCTATTCTTTTCCTTTGACTACTTTCCCATTACTCCATCCCAGCTCAAACAAATCTGCTTTTTCAGGTATTCCCTCTCTACAATGTTCAAATGCTCTTTGTTGTAGAACATTCTCTGAGCTCTTCCTCTATTCTTCTTACTACGCCTCTTGTGGGATTATCACACATACTGTCCTCTCCCTTTTGAATCTCCTATTTGGACAATCTTTACATTGATGTCCTACCCCTTCACACTCAAAACATCTTATCTTATCTTCCTGCACATTTCTCCTTATGGAGCACACCAGCTCCTTCTTTGGTTGCACTTTCTGTGGTGCCACCACTTGTCCTACTCTTTCTCCTCTTTCCTTTCCCCTCCTTGGACATTCCTTCCATTAGTGTCCTTCTTCTCTGTACTTAAAATACCATATCACTTCCTCTTCTTTCCTTTCCTTTTTCTGCTTTCTTATCTCTATCCCACACTTTATCACTCTACTCGATAGCATCTCAAATCTATTTTAAGAAGCAGATAGATGTCTTCTTTTCTCCTACTCCTTTGTTCCTGTAGTTATAGGCCAGGTGCCCAAACTTCTTGCACTCAAAACATATCTTTCTCTTTCTTCCTTCCAATTCTGTCCTTAATTTAGCAAGGGTATGCTTTTCTTTGAGCATAGTGCCCATGAGATTGTTATATTGTTGTTGAGACATTGTGCTATGTCTCAGAGGTATGGAGATAATGTTGAGTCTTGCTATATACTTCTACGTCTGTTAGGGCATAAGATCTTCGCCCAACCAGACCCCTACTGCCTTACTTACTACTGCCCTAGTAATATGGTTATACTATCACTCCATGGAGGAGATCTCTACTCTAGATGGCCTTCTAAAAGTAACTATCACTCCTCTGCATGTACCACTCACAATGGAGCGCAGCACAAGGTTTATACTAAGAACAGTACAAGTATCCTACTAAACACCACCTGCTTGTGAGGTCAGGTCTTGAATGTGATACCCAGGTATGGTACCGTATCTCCACCTGCAGTCCCTAGCTGACTGCAAAGTCCCCTTAAGCCAAGGGCCTGGCTATATATGGAGGTGGCTAGTGATTATAATGAACACTAGCCGAGGGTTGATTTGAATGAGAGTAAGTGTGAGCAAGGTCCAAGGTGGATAGTGCTTGAAGTGGTATTGAGTTCTAGTATAAGATTCTATAGTGTAAGATTCTAGCCGTGATGACTTAAATCCACTCCAAGTCAGAGTTGACAAGAAGAACTTGATAGAGTTCCCATTTGATTCTGTACACTACTTATACATTTTACTATAGTGGCTATGCAATATCCTCCCATGGTTCTCATGTTATTCTTGTCATGTGTCTACCTTATCACATGTTGTGACTGTGACTGTGACAATGTATGTGACTGATATGTGACTGTGTGATATCATGTGATGCTTTCCCATGCTCCACCTTAGTAATGATCTAACTAAATAAAACAAAACAAAACAAAAAGAAAAATAGAAAATGACTTAGCCATTTTGCCAAGTTATGACAGGGATGATGAAGGAGTTAAATTGTATGCTAGGAATAGAAACAAAGTTATCAACAGCATACTACCCACAGATAGATGGCCAGATAGAGAGAATGCATTAGGACCTCAAGCAATATCTAAGGATGTTCATAGATCACCAACAAGAACAATGGCTAGACTAGTTAGCAATAGCAGAATTCATGTATAATAATAAAGTACAGACAAGTATGAAAACATCTCTGTTCAGAGCAAACAGTAGATATGACCCATGCATGGGATGTAAAATGAGAAAGAAGGGGAAGTTTTGAGAAGGTGAAAGAATTTGCAATGAGGATGAAAGAAGTACACAAAGAAGTAGAAGTAGCACTGAAGAAAAGCCAAGAAGAAATAAGGAAGTATACAGATAGAAAGAGAAGCAAAACAGAGGAGTATTAAGTAGGAAACTAGATACTCTTAAGCACAAAAGATCTAAAGTACCAGATATAGGGAAGACAATTGGAAAAATTGATGGAAAGATTTGTGGGACCTTACTAGGTCAAAGCCATAGTATCAACAAATGCAATTGAATTGTATTTGCCAAGCTTGATAAGAATACATCCAGTAGTCAACATTAGTAGAGTATGTAGGTACAGAGATCAAGTAGAAGGCTAGAAAAAGAAATGGCTAGCACCAGTAGTTATTGAAGGAGAAGAAGAATATGAAGTGGAGAAAATACTGAAAAAGAGGAAGTTTAGAGGGAAAGATTGATATTTGGTATAGTAGAAAGGATATACAGCAGAGGAAGATACTTAGGAGCTGAGAGAAAACCTAAGGAACACAGAGAACTTGGTAAGAGAATTTGAGAAAGAATATGAAAAAGAAATTGGACAATCCAGGAAGAGAATTGCCAAAGAAGAAAAAGGAGGGGTATTGCTGGGTAGGTATATGGCAAAATTATTGTATGGATAGAACAACAAAAGGTTTGACTAGGAATATTGGGATGACTAGAGAAAAATTAGTTAAGGTAGAAAGGGAAGAAAAAAATAGAAAGGATTGATAAAGAAGAGGAAGAAAAAGAAATGGGAGAAAGTAGAATAGAAGAATGGAACAAAGAAGATGAACTAGGGAATATATGGGACCCTTATGATGAGTTATAGGAAATTTCTCAGGACAAGAAATCTTAAGAGAGGGGTACTGTCATAAGTCACTTTGACCATGATTAAGAAATATTACATGGACTGGAATCAAACCAATAGACATTAGTGTCACAAACTTCATTCGGTCATATCTCCACCATTTCTTCGACGATTCCCACGGTCTCAAAGCCAGCTTAAAGCCCTTAAAAATACCTTTCGATCGATGCCAGTCACGTCTCGAGGCAATCAATAATGGCCGAGATATTAAGCAGATCAACTGGTAACCACCATGTTACCGTTTATTAAATCGCTAATATCTCGGAAACTGCCGAGATCGATGCTTCGGTTCTAGGCTCAGCAGAAGCCTTCTTCATAACGCTCAGAATGAGCCTAGAATGACCTCAAGGCGATTAATATTAGTGGAGATATGAAGACCTCAATGTTTGCACATGGACTTCA
>Ga0153982_1000369_pt1 | contig 12479 bp, 9 predicted proteins | sample TSGA066MetaG_FD_104743 | JGI IMG/M metagenome (GOLD analysis project Ga0153982, IMG submission 104743) | Attine ant fungus gardens microbial communities from Georgia, USA - TSGA066 MetaG | ecosystem: Host-associated > Fungi > Mycelium > Unclassified | place: USA: Georgia, Alexander Wildlife...
GCGATCCCAGCCGAAGAAAAACATGCCGACAAAAGTTGATTCGAGGAAAAAGGCCATGAGCCCTTCAATAGCCAGCGGTGCGCCAAATATATCCCCGACGTAGTGTGAATAATAAGACCAGTTGGTGCCGAACTGAAATTCCATCGTCAGTCCGGTGGCCACGCCCAGCGCAAAGTTAATACCAAAAAGCTTGCCCCAGAATTTGGTCATATCTTTATAGATTTGCTTGCCTGACAGCACGTAGACCGTTTCCATAATAGCCAGCAGAAACGCCATTCCCAGCGTTAGCGGCACAAACAGGAAATGGTACATTGCCGTTAGCGCAAACTGTAAACGCGACAGTTCGACAACATCTAACATTTTGGCTCCTTGCTCCCTGCCCGGCCTTATCCACGCGCGGTAGCGCCAGTATTGCGGCAGAACAGGATGACGAATAACACCTGAGGGTGTAGCGATAACCCCGTCGGCAATTGATTGCGGACTCAAAAACCAGCACGCTTTAATAGCGCTTATCTTTTGCCAGCGAGATAATGCATAAAAATGCGCTGACCCCAATATTTCCGAATACGTTATTTAAAGCGTAAAGCTGATTTTTTGATGCAGAGCAATTTAATCGTAACGCGGCGCTTTAGCCAGCGCTAAAGCGCGGAATAAAATTTATTTCTTTGATCTCGATTAATAATCGATTTTAAATTTAAGATGACAAATAAAAATTTAACATATACTCCTGAGGAAATTTAATATACGTATCACTTTAAAACAATTATGTAATATCGGGAAGGTTCGCGGCTTTTATTTTTTACGTTATTTCTGGAAACTTAATTTGATTAATAGTTCTTATTTTGTCAGAGAGAATAGCTTGCCGTGCGTGAAGCGATAAAAAAGGCCGCCCGGAGGCGGCCTGAAGCTGTTGGAAACGCATTATCATTCACCGGCTCTTTTCTGACCGGTGAATAACAGCAGCATACTTACTGCGGCAGAACGGCCTTCACCGCCTCGCCGATGTCAGCAAGGCTGCGCACCGTTTTCACACCGGCAGCTTCCAGCGCGGCGAATTTCTCGTCCGCTGTTCCTTTACCGCCCGCGATAATGGCGCCCGCATGGCCCATACGCTTGCCTTTTGGCGCGGTCACGCCAGCAATGTAGCCCACAACCGGTTTGGTTACGTGCTCTTTGATAAAGGCTGCCGCTTCTTCTTCCGCGCTGCCGCCGATCTCACCGATCATCACAATCGCTTCGGTCTGCGGATCTTCCTGGAACAGCTTCAGGATATCGATAAAGTTAGAGCCAGGGATCGGATCGCCGCCGATGCCGACGCAGGTCGACTGGCCGTAGCCGATATCGGTGGTTTGCTTAACGGCTTCATAGGTCAGCGTACCGGAACGGGAAACGATACCGATGCGGCCTGGCTTATGAATATGGCCCGGCATGATGCCGATTTTGCATTCGCCCGGCGTGATCACGCCCGGACAGTTCGGCCCGATCATGCGCACGCCAGCTTCGTCCAGCTTCACTTTTACCGTCAGCATATCCAGCGTAGGGATCCCTTCGGTAATGGTGATGATCAGTTTGATACCCGCTTCGATAGCTTCCAGGATACCGTCCTTGCAGAACGGTGCCGGAACGTAGATAACGGAGGCGGTGGCGCCCGTGGCTTCTACCGCTTCGCGGACGGTGTTAAACACCGGCAGGCCCAGATGCTCGGTGCCGCCTTTGCCCGGCGTAACGCCGCCAACCAGCTGCGTGCCGTAAGCCAGCGCCTGTTCAGAGTGGAAAGTCCCCTGGCCGCCGGTAAAGCCCTGGCAGATTACCTTGGTGTTTTTATCGATCAAAATGGACATTATTTTCCCTCCGCTGCGGCAACAACGCGCTGCGCCGCATCGCTCAGGCTGGTTGCTGCAATAATATTCAGTCCGCTGTCCGCCAGTTTCTGCGCGCCCAGCTCGGCATTGTTTCCTTCCAGACGCACCACGACCGGCACGTTAACGCCCACTTCTTCTACCGCACCCATGATGCCGTCTGCGATCAGGTCGCAGCGCACAATGCCGCCGAAAATGTTAACGAAAACGGCTTTTACCGCATCGTCGGAAAGGATGATTTTAAAGGCTTCGGTCACGCGCTCTTTGGTCGCGCCGCCGCCTACGTCCAGGAAGTTAGCCGGCTGGCCGCCGCTCAGCTTAACGATGTCCATGGTGCCCATCGCCAGACCCGCGCCGTTAACCATACAGCCGATGTTGCCTTCCAGCGCCACGTAGTTCAGTTCCCACTGTGCCGCATGCGCTTCACGGGAATCTTCCTGGCTTGGGTCGCGCATTTCACGCAGCTCCGGCTGGCGGAACAGCGCATTGCCGTCGGCGCCCAGCTTGCCGTCCAGGCAGATCAGATCGCCCTGTTTGGTGATAACCAGCGGGTTGATCTCAACCAGCGCCAGGTCGCGCTCCAGGAACATAGTGGCCAGACCCATAAAGATTTTGGTGAACTGGCCAACCTGCTTGCCGCTCAGGCCCAGCTTGAACGCCAGCTCGCGGCCCTGGTAAGGCTGCGGGCCAGTTAACGGATCCAGTGCCATTTTGTGGATCAGGTGCGGCGTTTCTTCCGCCACTTTCTCAATTTCAACGCCGCCTTCGGTAGAAGCCATAAACACGACGCGACGGGTACCACGGTCAACGACCGCGCCCAGGTACAGCTCCTGATCGATGTCGGTCGCGGCTTCAACCAGAATCTGGTTAACCGGCTGGCCGTGCGCATCGGTCTGATAGGTGGTCAGGCGTTTGCCCAGCCAGTGTTCCGCAAACGCGCGGATCTCTTCTTTGCTTTTTACTACTTTCACGCCGCCCGCTTTACCACGGCCTCCGGCATGAACCTGACATTTCACGACCCACGGGCCAGCGCCAATTTTTGAAGCGGCTTCTTCCGCTTCGCGTGGAGTGGTGCAGGCATAACCGACGGGTGCCGGTAAGCCATACCGGGCGAACAGCTGTTTTGCCTGATACTCGTGTAAGTTCATGTTGTTAATCCATCCAGTTCGGAAAAGACTTGGTCGAATCCGGCAGCTTGCCAGATCTTCGGCCACTCACAGGGAGCGCGGCAGTCGCCGCGCTCGACAGAAATTAAACGTCCAGCAGCAGACGAGAAGGATCTTCCAGCAGCTCTTTGATTGCCACCAGGAAGCTGACGGATTCTTTACCGTCGATCAGGCGGTGATCGTAAGAGAGCGCCAGATACATCATCGGCAGGATCACAACCTGGCCATTAACCGCCATCGGGCGATCTTTAATGGCGTGCATGCCCAGGATGGCGCTCTGCGGTGGGTTGATGATTGGCGTGGACATCAGCGAGCCGAAGACGCCGCCGTTGGTAATGGTGAAGTTACCGCCGGTCAGTTCTTCTACGGTCAGCTTGCCGTCACGGCCTTTGATCGCCAGCTCTTTGATTTTCTTCTCGATATCAGCCATGCCCAGCGCGTCGATATCTTTCAGCACCGGCGTAACCAGGCCACGCGGCGTAGAAACCGCGATGCTGACGTCAAAGTAGTTGTGGTAAACAACGTCTTCGCCATCGATAGAAGCATTGACTTCCGGGAAGCGTTTCAGCGCTTCAACCACGGCCTTCAGATAGAAGGACATGAAGCCCAGACGGATACCGTGACGTTTTTCAAAGGCTTCGCCGTACTGCTTACGCAGGTTCATGATCGGCTGCATGTTGACTTCGTTAAACGTGGTCAGCATAGCGGTGCTGTTTTTAGCTTCCAGCAGGCGCTCGGCGATACGCTTACGCAGACGCGTCATCGGTACGCGTTTTTCGCTACGGCCAGCCAGTGACGGCGCGGCGGCGGCTTCCGGCGCTTTTGCTTCTGCAGGTTTAGCCGCAGGCGCTTTAGCCAGGTGCTTCTCTACGTCTTCACGCGTTAAGCGGCCGCCAACGCCGGTGCCTTTAATCGCGGATGGCTCCAGGCCATGCTCGGCAATCAGGCGACGAATAGCCGGGCTGAGGGCATCGTTGCTCTCTTCTTCCAGCGAAGCGCTCTGACGCTGTGCCGGGGTAGATGCCTGCTCTTCCGGTTTCGCTGAGCTTTCTTTGCCGCCGCTGTTGCCTTCTTTCAGACGACCCAGCGCCTGGCGTGAAGTCACGGTCGCGCCTTCATCTTCCAGAATCGCTTCCAGCACGCCATCGGCAGAAGCAGGGACTTCCAGCACAACTTTGTCAGTTTCAATTTCTACCAGCACTTCGTCACGGGTTACCGTATCGCCTGGTTTCTTGTGCCAGGTCGCCACGGTGGCATCGGCAACGGATTCAGGCAGGTCGGGAACGAGGATCTCTACGCTACTCATTATTTTTCCTTTAATTAATTAACGTTCAGCGCGTCATTTACCAGGTCTTGCTGCTGCTGCTGGTGAACGGACATATAGCCAACTGCCGGAGAAGCCGAAGCAGGACGACCGGCGTAACGTAACGATGCGCCGAAAGGCACCACTTCACGGAAATGATGCTGGCTGCAATACCAGGCACCCTGATTTAATGGCTCTTCCTGACACCAGACAAAGTCATGCACGTGCGCATACTGCTGGAGTTTTTCCTGCACCGCTTTGTGCGGGAAAGGATAAAGCTGTTCGATACGAACGATAGCCACGTCGGTCTGCTCGTTCTTGCGGCGTTTTTCCAGCAGGTCGTAATAGACTTTGCCGGAGCAGAGCACCACGCGCTTGACGCCTTTGGGATCGATGTCGTCGATTTCGCCAATCGCCGGCTGGAAGCCGCCGTTAGCCAGCTCTTCAAGCGAAGAGATCGCCAGCGGATGACGCAGCAGCGATTTCGGTGACATCACTACCAGCGGGCGACGCATTCCGCGCAGCGCCTGACGGCGCAGCATGTGGTAAACCTGCGCTGGCGTTGAAGGGACGCAAACCTGCATGTTCTGCTCGGCGCAGAGCTGGAGGTAACGTTCCAGACGCGCGGAGGAGTGCTCCGGCCCCTGGCCTTCATAGCCGTGCGGCAGCAGCATGACCAGACCGCACATACGGCCCCACTTCTGCTCGCCGGAGCTAATGAACTGGTCGATAACAACCTGCGCACCGTTAGCAAAGTCGCCGAACTGCGCTTCCCAGATGGTCAGCGTGCGCGGTTCTGCCGTGGCGTAACCATATTCAAATGCCAGCACCGCTTCTTCAGACAGCACGGAATCCCAGACGCGGAAGGTGCCCTGTCCGTTGTGGATATGCTGCAACGGCGTATAGGTTGAGCCGTTTGCCTGGTTATGGATAACCGCATGGCGATGGAAGAAAGTACCACGGCCCATATCTTCACCGGAGAGACGGCATGGAATGCCCTCGTCTACCAGCGTGGCGTAGGCCAGGTTTTCCGCTGCGCCCCAGTCAAACGGTTTTTCGCCCGCGGCCATAGCGGCACGGTCGTTGTAGATTTTGGCTACGCGCGACTGCATTTCAATCTCTTCAGGCACGTGGCAAACGCGCTTCGCCAGCTCCTGCAAACGCTTCAGATCCAGCGTTGACGGATAGCTTTCGTCCCATTCGTGATTGAGATACGGCGACCAGGTAAACGAATGCAGGCTCATCGGACGCCATTCCGGCACCACGCATTCACCGGCGTCCAGCGCATCGCGGTAAAGATTGACCATTTCGGTGGCATCTTCCAGGCTGGCGACCTTTTCCTGCTCCAGGCGGTCTGCGTAGAGCTTACGCGGAGTAGGATGCTTTTTGATTTTCTGGTACATCACCGGCTGCGTTGCGCTCGGCTCGTCGGCCTCGTTGTGGCCGTGGCGGCGATAGCAAACCAGATCGATAAAGACGTCACGCTGGAAGGTGTTACGGAAGTCCAGCGCCAGGCGCGTAACAAAGGCAACCGCTTCCGGATCGTCAGCGTTGACGTGGAAAATCGGTGCCAGCACCATTTTGCCGATATCGGTACAGTACTGGGTAGAACGCGCGTCGCGTGGGTTAGACGTGGTAAACCCAATCTGGTTGTTGATCACGATACGCACAGTCCCGCCGACTTCATAGCCGCGCGCCTGGGACATGTTCAGCGTTTCCTGAACAACACCCTGGCCGGTGACCGCTGCGTCGCCGTGAATAGTAATCGGCAGCACTTTGCTGCTGCGCGGCTCGTCCAGACGATCCAGGCGAGCGCGAACCGATCCCATGACGACCGGGCTAACAATCTCCAGGTGCGACGGGTTAAACGCCAGCGCCAGGTGCACCATGCCGCCTTCGGTTTCCACGTCGGAAGAGAAGCCCATATGGTACTTCACGTCACCGGTGCCGAGATGCTCTTTGTGCTTGCCGGAAAACTCGTCAAACAGATCCTGCGGCTTTTTGCCCAGCACGTTGATCAGCACGTTCAGACGACCACGGTGCGCCATGCCCAGCACCACTTCGCGCGTGCCGCTTTTGCCCGCGTGGCGGATCATTTCGTTAAGCATCGGCACCAGCGCGTCGCCGCCTTCCAGCGAGAAGCGTTTTGCACCGGGGAATTTGGCACCCAGATAACGTTCCAGCCCTTCCGCAGCGGTCAGCTGTTTCAGGAAACCTTTTTTCTCATCGGTAGAGAAAGAGGCCTGGCCCGCCACCGATTCGATACGCTGCTGGATCCAGCGCTTCTCTTCGGTGTTGGTGATATGCATATATTCCGCGCCGATAGAGCCGCAATAGGTCTGCTGCAGCAGGCTGAACAGATCGGCGAGCTTCATCGTGTCTTTGCCAAAAGCAAAAGAGCCTACGTTGAAGGTTTCCTGGAAATCCGCTTCGGTAAGATCGTGGAAGGCAGGATCCAGATCCGGTACGGATTCCTGTTTCCACAGGCCCAGCGGATCGAGATTGGCCTGCTGGTGACCACGGAAACGGAAGGCGTTGATCAGCTGGAGAACCTTGACCTGCTTGGCGTTGGTATCGGGATCGCTGACGGAAGAAGTATAGCGAGAAGCATCTTTCGCCAGACGTTTGAAGTATTCGCGAGTGGTGGAGTGGAACTGCTCTGGCCTGACCCCGTGGCCCGGAAGCTGCTGAAACAGCTCTTTCCAGGCCGCATCGACAGAGTCAGGATCGGTCAGATAGTCCTCATAGAGTTGCTCTATATAGGTCTGATTCGCGCCGGCCAGCCAGGAGGAGTCCAGCCAGGGTTTCATCGCGCTGTTCTGCATTGTGATCCCTTAAAGCAATATGCTTTTTTTTGCCGTGATTATGTAACGGAACAGCTAAGCCCCGCGCCGCGTGAGCGGCTTGCCCTCGGTCACGCCTGCAGGCGTGGCCTGATAAAACAGCCGGGAGCCAGGCTCCCGGACGGTACGCGCTTATGCGCTTCGCGCCAGCAACATCGACTTGATGTGGCCGATGGCGCGCGTCGGGTTCAGCCCTTTTGGACAGACGCTGACGCAGTTCATGATGCTGTGGCAGCGGAAAACGCTGAAGGCATCACTGAGATCGTCCAGGCGCGGACCGGTTTCCGTATCGCGACTGTCGATCAGGAAACGGTAAGCGGCCAACAGCCCCGCCGGCCCGATAAACTTGTCCGGATTCCACCAGAACGACGGGCAGGAGGTGGAGCAGCATGCACAAAGGATACACTCATACAGGCCATCCAGCTTTTCACGCTGTTCCGGCTGCTGTAAATGCTCGCGTGCCGGTGGATTTTCTCCATTATTCAACAGGTAAGGCTTAATTTTCTCATATTGAGTGTAGAACTGTCCCATGTCTACTACCAAATCGCGGATAACCGGCAAACCGGGCAGCGGACGGATCACAATTTTACGTTTTCCCGCGCCCAGCGCGGAAACCGGCGTGATACAAGCCAGGCCGTTTTTACCGTTCATATTGATGCCGTCGGAGCCGCAAACGCCTTCGCGACAGGAGCGGCGGAAGCCCAGTGTCGGATCTTTTTCTTTCAGACGTATTAAGGCGTCCAGCAGCATCATATCCCGCCCTTCTTCGGACTCCAGGCTGTAGTCCTGCATCCGGGGCGCGTCGTCTACGTCCGGGTTGTAACGATAAACTGAAAATTCGATTCTCATCTTACTCTCCGCAAACTAGTAGGTACGCGCTTTTGGCGGGAAGGCCGCACGCAGCTTCGGTGCCATGTTAACTTCACGGCGGGCCATGCTTTCGCTCTGCGGCAGATAGACGCTGTGGCACAGCCAGTTTGCATCATCACGATCTGGATAGTCGAAGCGGCTATGCGCGCCACGGCTTTCGGTACGGTAGTTAGCAGCAACGGCGGTGGCGTAAGCGGTTTCCATCAGGTTATCCAGTTCCAGACACTCGATGCGCTGAGTGTTGAAATCTGGCGAACGGTCATCCAGACGCGCGTTTTGCAGACGCTTACGCAGCACTTTCAGCTCTTCTAAACCTTTTGCCATCGCTTCGCCTTCGCGGAATACCGAGAAGTTATTCTGCATACAGGTTTGCAGCGCTTTACGCAGCTCGGCCGGGTCTTCACCAGACTGAGTATTGTTCCAGCGGTTCAGGCGCGCCAGTGAAGCGTCAATCTCGTCGTCCGTAGCGTCCAGCAGTTCGCCCTGCTCCTGAATGGACTGCTGTAAGTGCAGGCCAGCCGCGCGGCCAAACACCACCAGATCCAGCAGCGAGTTACCGCCCAGACGGTTAGAGCCGTGTACGGATACGCAGGCAATTTCGCCCACGGCGAACAGGCCCGGCACCACCACATCTTCGCCCTGCTCGTTCAGCGTCAGCGCCTGACCGGTTACTTTGGTCGGGATACCGCCCATCATGTAGTGACAGGTAGGGATAACAGGAATAGGTTCTTTGACCGGATCGACGTGGGCAAAGGTACGGGACAGCTCCAGAATGCCCGGCAGGCGCGCTTCCAGAACGTCTTTCCCCAGATGATCGAGCTTCAGCTTGATATGCGGGCCCCACGGGCCTTCACAGCCGCGGCCTTCACGGATCTCAATCATCATTGAACGGGCAACCACGTCACGACCCGCCAGGTCTTTCGCGTTTGGCGCGTAGCGTTCCATAAAGCGTTCGCCATGCTTGTTCAGCAGATAGCCGCCTTCGCCGCGACAACCTTCCGTCACCAGCACGCCCGCACCCGCGATACCGGTTGGGTGGAACTGCCACATCTCCATATCCTGCACCGGCACGCCAGCGCGCAGCGCCATGCCAACGCCGTCGCCGGTGTTGATATGCGCATTGGTAGTGGACTGATAAATTCGGCCCGCGCCGCCCGTAGCCAGCACGGTGGCTTTGGCTTTAAAGTAGACGACTTCGCCATCTTCAATATTCAGCGCGGTACAGCCGACCACCGCGCCATCGGCGTTTTTCACCAGATCCAGCGCGTACCATTCGGAAAAGATGGTGGTTTTGTTTTTCAGGTTCTGCTGATAAAGCGTATGCAGCAAGGCGTGACCGGTACGGTCAGCGGCTGCCGCAGTACGTGCAGCCTGCTCGCCGCCGAAATTTTTCGACTGGCCGCCGAACGGGCGCTGATAGATGCGACCGTCGTCCAGGCGGGAGAACGGCAGACCCATATGTTCCAGCTCCAGAATCGCTTCCGGGCCGGTTTTACACATATATTCAATGGCGTCCTGGTCACCGATATAGTCGGAGCCTTTCACCGTGTCATACATATGCCATTCCCAGTTGTCGTCATGGGTGTTGCCCAGCGCGACGGTAATCCCGCCCTGTGCGGAAACAGTGTGGGAACGGGTCGGGAAAACTTTGGATAACAGGGCACAGGTCTGGCCCGATTGGGAAATCTGTAGCGCGGCACGCATGCCTGCACCACCAGCGCCGACAACAACGGCGTCAAATTCTCTGACTGGCAACTTCATTTTTTACACACCCCACACAACAACAGTTCCATAAATCGCATAGACAAACAGCGCTACCACAATCGCCATCTGCAACAGCAGACGCGTTGCCAGATGCTTGATGTAGTCTGTCAGCACCTGCCACATCCCTATCCAGCCATGCATCAGAATGGAGAACAGCGTCAGCAGCGTGAATACTTTGGTTACGGAGGAGGCAAAAAAAGCGCGCCAGATATCGTAGGTCAGCGTGTCCGTCATCACGAAGAAGCCGAGGATATAGACGATGTAGACCGTCATTACGATAGAAGTAGCGCGTACCAGCAGCCAGTCATGAACGCCATTGCGTCCCAGTGCAGAAGCGTTGCTTAACATACGAGGACTCCAGCCAGAATTGAAAGCACGACGGTGATACCAAAACAGATTTGCGCCGAACGCGTTCCCACTACCTGAGTTTCCGCCAGATAACCAAAATCCATCAGCATGTGACGAATGCCGCCGACGGTATGGTACGCCAGCGCGGTCAGAATGCCCCACATGATGAATTTAGCGAAGAAGCTCTGCATAACGGCGGATGCCTGCAGAAAGCCTTCCGGCGACGACAGCGACAGGCCCAGTAACCAGAGCAGTATGCCAACGGCAACGAACGTAATAACGCCGGATACGCGGTGGAGAATGGACGCGATTGCGGTAACGGGAAAACGGATCGTTGAGAGATCCAGATTGACAGGTCTTTGTTTTTTCACGGTTTTGCCCACAGAGCCTTTCTTATTTTGCTTCCTCCGGTCCTGAAGGTGACAGCTGAATACATAAGCATTGCAACTGTGAACCGGCACCAAAACAGCAACATCCAGTGTTAATTGTGGCGCTAAAACGCTGGGTGGCTCCTGGTGTCAGGGTATTCCGGAGACCTGGCCGCAGTATAAGTCGATCACAATCTCATTACAATTACCCTACAAACATCCAGGTGAAAATTAGGTGAAACAGTGATCTGACTCACGCTTTTTACATTTAATACAAATTTAATTATCTGATTTGACAAAACTTCAACATTTTTGTTACAAACTGGGCGCTAAAAGTTCTATGATGCACAAAAGTTATGGGGATACACTTTCCCCTAAGCACAAGTTATGTAACATTGGTGATATATACTTATTAAGTATCTGGTTTGTAAGCTACGACCATACCGAATCTTTAACAACTGCTAAACAAAACCTGTTTGTGCTCTTCCGGCCAGTACGCGCCGTCACTCTGTACCCTGCACATGATTAACTGCCACAGAGTTGATATTGCTTTTTAGCACGCGACGGTGGACATAACGGCGTTTCAGATGTCATAGATTCATCGACAAGGCGCTAAGGAGACTTAAAATGGCTGATAAAAAAGCAACGCTTAACCTGCCAGGCGAAGATGCTATTGAACTTAACGTGCTAAGCGGCACGCTGGGTCAGGAAGAGATCGACGTTCGCACTCTTGGCTCTAAAGGCTATTTCACTTTCGATCCGGGCTTTACCTCCACCGCTTCTTGTGAATCCAAAATTACCTATATCGACGGTGACGAAGGCATCCTGCTGCACCGTGGATTCCCTATCGATCAGCTGGCGCTGAATTCCAACTATCTGGAAGTGTGCTATATCCTGCTGAATGGCGAAGCGCCAACCAAAGAGCAGTTTGACGAATTCCGCACTATCGTTACCCGCCACACCATGATCCACGAGCAGATCCACCATCTGTTCCGCGGCTTCCGTCGCGATTCGCATCCTATGGCGGTCATGTGCGGCGTGACCGGTGCGCTGGCGGCGTTTTATCACGATGCGATGGACGTGAATATCGAACGTCACCGCGAAATCGCCGCTTTCCGCCTGCTGTCCAAAATGCCTACCGTCGCCGCGATGTGTTACAAATATTCGATCGGCCAGCCGTTCGTCTATCCACGCAACGACCTCTCCTATGCCGGCAACTTCCTGAACATGATGTTCTCCACGCCTTGTGAAGAGTATGTGGTTAACCCGGTGCTGGAACGCGCAATGGACCGTATCCTGATCCTGCACGCCGACCATGAGCAGAATGCTTCTACCTCTACCGTGCGTACCGCTGGCTCTTCCGGCGCAAACCCGTTTGCCTGTATCGCCGCAGGCATCGCTTCCCTGTGGGGACCGGCACACGGCGGCGCCAACGAAGCCTGCCTGCGTATGCTGGAAGAGATCAAAACGGTTGAGCACATTCCAGAATTTATCCGTCGCGCGAAAGATAAGAACGACTCCTTCCGTCTGATGGGCTTTGGTCACCGCGTGTATAAAAATTATGACCCGCGCGCCACGGTAATGCGTGAAACCTGCCACGAAGTGCTGGAAGAGCTGGGAATGAAGGACGACCTGCTGGAAGTGGCCATGGAGCTGGAGCATATCGCGCTGAACGATCCGTACTTTATTGAGCGTAAACTTTATCCAAACGTCGACTTCTATTCAGGTCTGATCCTGAAAGCGATGGGTATTCCTTCGTCTATGTTTACCGTTATCTTTGCGATGGCGCGTACCGTGGGCTGGATTGCACACTGGAAAGAGATGCACGATGACGGCATTAAAATTGCCCGTCCGCGTCAGCTTTATACCGGTTACGACCAGCGCGAGTTTAAATCCGCTACGAAGTAATCTCATGCTGTAAGAGCAGAAGCGCCGCACTGCGGCGCTTTTTTTATTAA
>Ga0153982_1000372_pt1 | contig 12453 bp, 14 predicted proteins | sample TSGA066MetaG_FD_104743 | JGI IMG/M metagenome (GOLD analysis project Ga0153982, IMG submission 104743) | Attine ant fungus gardens microbial communities from Georgia, USA - TSGA066 MetaG | ecosystem: Host-associated > Fungi > Mycelium > Unclassified | place: USA: Georgia, Alexander Wildlife...
GCTGTATTTCACCTTTGTACGCGGGCCAGAGCGCCGTGCCTCGATCGCCTATCTGACCCGCGTGCTCGATCGGCCTGCACGGCTGGGCGATGGCATGCGTCATGTCTACACCTTTGCGGCGACGATACTGGATCGGGTGTTCTTGCTGAGCGGACGGATTGCGGATTTCGATGTCACGGTGCAGGGCCTGGACACCCTGCATACCGCGTTGGATCAACGCCGCGGGGTGCTGCTGTTTGGTTCTCATCTTGGCAGCTTCGAGGTGTTGCGGGCGTTGGCACGCGAGGGTAGCCAATACACCATCCGGGTCGTGCTGGACAAAAAAATGAGCCCAGCGCTGACTCAGTTGCTGGATGAAATCAGCCCGGAGATCGCAGCCGGTGTGATCGATGCCAGCCAGGATGGGCCGGCGATTGCGATGCAGATCCAGCAGGCCTGCAGCGAGGGCGCATTGGTAGCGTTGTTGGTGGATCGGGTGCGCGGTAACGAGCCGGCGCTGCCGGCGCCGTTCCTGGGCCAACCGGCCTGGTTTCCGACCGCCCCGTGGCTGATGGCGGCGGCGCTGAAGGTGCCGGTGGTACTTGGGTTTGGTCTATACCGCGGTGGCAATCGCTACGAGCTGGTGTTCGAATCATTCACCGACCTGGTTGTCGTGCCGCGCCAGCAGCGGGTCGCCGCTCTGGCGACGCTTATCGGCCGTTACGCAACGCGTCTGGAGACTTTCGCCAGGTCATTTCCCTACAATTGGTTCAACTTCTATGATTTTTGGACGCCACGTGAGGGTCAATCCGCGATGGATGCGGCGGCTCCGGACAATGCTGCTGTGCAGCGCCGCACTGCCATGGGCGAGCGTGCAGGCACAAGGCGTGCCGGCACAGACTGAAACAAGCGGTGTGGACAGTGGCTGGATCGTGTCCAGATTGGCGCGGCCGGTGCCGATGCGCACCAGTTTCGTCGAGCTGCGCAATTCCAAGCTGCTGAAGCAGCCATTGCGACTGAGCGGTGAGTATCAGCGTCCTCGCGCGGACACCTTGGTGCGGCAAGTGCATGCGCCTTATCGGGAGACCACCACCATCGTCACGTCAACAGGTGGCGCCGGGCAGGCCACCATCGTACGTGACGGCAAGTCACGCACGGTGTCGCTGGCGCGGGTACCGGAATTGGCGGTACTGTATGCCAATTTCAGCGCATTGCTTGCGGGCGATCAGACGGTGTTGAACCGGTACTACCGGATCACCACCGCCGGCAGTCGCGAGCGTTGGATCTTAACGCTGGCACCTAAAGATGCGGCGCTGGCGGCAAAGGTTCGGCGCATCGTGCTGTACGGCCGAGGTGCGGAATTGCGCTGCATCGAAACCGAGCAGGCTGGCACCGGCCAGACCCAGCGCACGCTGTTGGCCAGCGCCGCGCTGGCGTCGGACGGGCAGGCGCTGGAGGCGCTGCCAGCGCTGTGCCGCGGTGAAGTCTGAGTGCGTTGCGCCGCGCGAACTGCTGCGCTTGATGGCAGCACATCTTAGCCGCGAAGGCGCGAGCAAAGGCGCAATGGCGTGATGACGCCACTGCCGCCGTGGATCCGGACCTTATCCGCCCTGCTCTGGCTCGTCATGCTGATCGCAGCGGGCTGGATGCTGTCGCAGCGGCTTACGCTCAGCGGCGATCTGCGCCAGTTTCTGCCCAGCGCGCAGACGCCAGCGCAGGCCCTGTTGATCGACGAGCTTGGCAACGGGCCCGGGTCGCGGTTGCTGCTGATCGCGCTGTCGGGTAGTTCGCCGCAAACCCTGGCGGCGCAATCACAGGCGTTGCGCGCAGAACTGGCCGCGGACCCGCGCTTCAACCTGGTGGCTAACGGCGGCGATATGGCGCTCGATGCGATCCCAGAACGGTTGCGACCTTATCGCTATCTGCTGTCCGCGACCCTGGACCAACAGCCGCTGGATGCCGAGTACCTGCGCGCGGAGTTAGCAGAACGCGTGGCCGATCTTGGTTCCCCCGCTGCAGGATTGATCGAGCCGATGCTACCGTCCGATCCGACCTTGGAAACCTTGAAGCTGGTTGAAAACTGGGAGCCCCAGAACCCGCCGCAACGACTGCATGGGGTCTGGTTCGATCGCGCTGGTCAGCAAGCGCTGTTGACGGCAGAAACCCGCGCGGCGGGCTTCGACCCATCCGGGCAGGCGGCCGCCGTCAGCGCCATCCAGAGCGCTTTCAACACCATACGAGGCACGACGGCATCGGTCATAGCCCTAAGTGGCCCTGGTGCGTTTTCAGTGGACATCGGCGCGCGCACCGCGCGCGAGGCGCGCAGGATCGGCATCGTCGACAGCATTGGCCTGGTGCTGTTGCTATGGATCGCGTATCGCAGTTGGAAGGCGCCGTTATTGGCGGTGTTGCCACTGGCCAGCGCCGGGTTAGCCGGGTTGGCTGCGGTCGCGCTGTTGTTTACCGGCGCCGGATCCGAACCTGGGCAGGCGGTCCATGGCATCACTGTGGCGTTCGGCTTTACCTTAATCGGCGTGGTCCAGGACTATCCGATCCACCTGCTCAGTCATCAGCATGCAGGCGTATCGCCTTGGGCGACGGTGCGCGCGATCTGGCCAACGCTGGCCACGGGTGTGATCGCCACCTGCATCGCGTATCTGACTTTTCTGGTATCTGGCGTGGCCGGCTTGCAGCAATTGGCGGTGTTCACGATGACCGGCCTGGTCACGGCGGCACTGGTCACACGTCTGCTACTGCCGGCGCTAATCGACCCTGCACCGCGCGATCTGGCCGCGTCGCCGCGGTTACAGGCGCTATGGCGCTTGGTGGAAACCATCCCGCACCCGCGCTGGTCGCTGTTGGCGCTGGCGATCCTCGCGCTGCTGGTGCTGTGGCTGCAGCCTGGTGCGTTCTGGCAAAACGATCTGGCCAAGTTGACACCGGTACCGGACGCCGCGATGGCGCGTGATGCTGCGCTGCGTGCAGAGCTAGGCGCACCGGACGTGCGCTATGTGCTGACCATCCAAGGCGGTGACGTCGAGACCGTATTGCAAGCCTCTGAGCGACTGCGCCCGGCATTGGATGCCCTCGTGGCCAAAGGGACGCTGGGTGGCTACGAATTGGCAGCGCGCTATTTGCCCAGTGCGGCCACGCAACGTGCGCGTCAGGCCAGGTTGCCCACATCAGAGGCACTCAGAACATCGCTGGAGCTAGCACTCGCTGATAGCCCGTTCCTGGCCGATGCCTTTGACGATTTCATTGCCGATGTCGCCAGCGCGCGCGTCGCGGTGCCGCTGCGCGCGCAAGATCTTGAAGGAACTGCGTTGCACGCCATCACGGCCAGCCTCTTGTTGACACGCCACGGGCAGGCAACCGGGTTGATCTGGCTCAACGGTGTGTCCGACCCCGCCGGGTTGGCCACCACCGCAGCGGCCCATGGCGCGCAGTTGCAGGACTTTAAGCAGGCCTCCGAATCGTTGGTGGCAAGCTACCGCACCCGAGTGCTGCTGGCACTGGCGGTTGCGATGGTGCTATTAGCGGCGACGGTTTGGTTGGCCCTGCGCGCGCCACAGCGGGTGATGCGCGTACTGCTGCCGATGGTGCTTAGTACCCTGCTGGTCGTGGCGATACTGCGCGCGTTTGGGGTGGAATTGAATCTATTTCATCTGGTCGCGTTGATCCTGGCCGCGGGCTTGGGATTGGATTACGCGCTGTTCTTCGATCATGCCGGTTTGGATCGCGCAGGACAGTTGCGCACGTTCCACGCATTGATCGTATGCAGCTTGATCACCTTGCTGGTATTCAGCCTGCTGGCGCTGTCCAGCATCCCGGTGCTGCGCGCGATTGGGACTACGGTGGCGCTGGGCGTCGCGTTGAATTTTGCGTTGGCGCTGCTGGTGTCGCGTCAGCGCGTGCCGCGCTGATCTCGGGGGGCCGGACCCCGATTACCCCATGAAGTTACCCCATGAAGTTACCCCATGAATCCGGATACGCGATGAGGTTGGCCTCATCTGCGCCAAGACTCCACGCTCGGTTGCTCGCCTGATATGGCCGCCACGCGTTAACTTATTGGCGGGTTTATTGATTAACTGCGCAAGCGCAACTCATTGATTGAACCGGAGGTATTCACAGAAAATACTGTAAACAAATTGAATATATTGAATAATGAATTGGCGAATATCAGACGTCAGTCACATTCGCAGGCATGGTAACAGCCGCCAACGCGCGGCGGCATCGCCGAGGCAGGTCGGTGTGGCTGGTGGCTACATCGTTCCGCGACGGTCACTCCGCGACGGTCACTCCACGACAATCACGCGTGGAACACATGGGGTGTCCCGACAATGCAGGCTTCACAGAGTGATGGGGATGCGCGATGAGTGGTTTGGCATGCTGTGTCTGGTGGTTTGTAGCGGGCATATTGCTCGGATGGCTGCTCAATTGGCTGCTATCCAGATTGTTGCGCAAGGATCCTCCGAATCACACCGATTACCGTTCAGGTGACCGTTCCGGTCGCAGCACTTACAGTGCCGTCGGTGCGGAAAATACTGGCACGGCAAGCACCGGGACAGTCGATCCGGCTTCGACGCGCGGTCACGATGCGCGCAGTCCAGATGGATACCGCAGTGACTTCACCGCCAGCTCTGCGCCCGCATCTTCTGGTCAGGGCGTAGCGCCCGCTGCGTTTACCGCGGCACCCGTGGCGATCGATCTGGTGGCCGCACGTGACTTCGGTTTCGACCTCAGACATGCCGATGACTTGGTGATCGTCGAAGGGATCGGTCCAAAGATTGATGAACTGTTCCGCGCCGCAGGCATTACTAATTTTGCCGAGCTCGCCAATACCAGTGTTGAGCGTATGCGGCAGATTCTGGACGATGCCGGGCCACGCTATCGCATTGCCAATCCCGCTACCTGGGCCGAGCAGGCGTCGTTGGCAGCGCAGAATCGTTGGGCCGAGTTGAAGGCGTTGCAAGATCGCCTCGATGCCGGTGTCGCCAGATCCAACGACCTGTAGGTCGAGGTGAACACATGACTACTGTCATCGATCGACCGCGCCATACGCGTTGGACATGGATCGTCGCGGTATTGCTGCTGTTATGGCTGCTGTGGGCGTGGTGGACTGGCCGCGGTCCTGCGGCTGACTGCTGCGCGACGCCTGCGGCTGCCCCGCCGGTGGCGACCACTGCGCAAACCGATCCTGCCGCAAATGCGACGGTTGCGCCTCCTGCCACCAGTGCCGGTGCCGCAGCCGGGGCCGCGGTTGCTGCTGCTGCCGGTGCCCTTGGGTTTAGCAACGAAAACGGCAAATGGGCACTCACCGGCACTGTCCCGGATCAGGCCACGCGTGAACGCCTGTTTGCCGATGCCGAAGCCAAGTTCGGCTCAGGCAACGTGGTCGACCGCCTGAGTGTGCAGGCCGGAGCCGCAGCCAGTCCGTGTAGCGTCAAGTCGCAGGAGATATTTGCTTGGCTCGAGCGATCAGGCGGCGCGAGCATCGCGTGTGGCGACGACGGCGGCGTGACCTTGACAGGGACCGTACCCAGTGAGCAGATCAAGCAGGAGCATGGTCAATGGGCGCAGCGGATCTTCAGTCCCGCGTCCGTCACCAACAATCTGGAAGTGTTGGAAATCGCCGCCACCGCCGATGACGTGCAATGCGGCGATCGGATGGGCGCGACGGTTACGTTTGCCACCGGGTCCGCGCAGATCGGTGCGCAAGCACACGAGTTGCTTGACGCAGTGGCCGGGTGTTTGGGCGAGGGCAGTTACGAGGTCGCAGGCCACACCGACAACGTTGGCAGCGACGCCATCAACGACCCGCTCTCGCAGCGTCGTGCCGACACCGTGCGCGAATATCTGATCGGTAAAGGTGTGGATGGCGCGAGACTTACCGCGAAGGGGTACGGCTCCAAGCGTTCGATCGCCAATAACGATACCGAAAACGGCCGTGCGCAGAACCGGCGCATTGAGTTCCATCGGCACTAATAAACAGGCACTAATCAATAGGCATAGGCAGCAGCGTGGTGCTATCACGCTGCTGCCAGTCTGGGCCTGCCCGGTCGCTGATAACAGAGCCTAGGACTTCTCACACACTGTCGTCACCCCGGCGCATGCCGGGGTCCAGTGCCGGTCTTCGCATCGACACTCTTAGTATCCGCACGCCTAGTATCCACACGCGTAGTATCCACACGCTTGGTACCCGCACGCTTCATGCCCATGAACCAGGTCGTTGCGCTGTATTCACGTTCACCGCTTGGGCGGAATGGAATACGTTCCGACCGCGTGTGCGACCGGCTCGCTGGCGTTTTCTGAGTAAAGCGATACCTCGCCAACAACCAGGGATCTTCCCACTTTTATCAGCCTGGCGTTGCCGAGGATGCGCGCGTGCGCGGATGGTTTGCGCAGGAAGTTGAAGCTCAAGCTGGTGGTAACCGTCAGCGGCACGATGCCGATTTCCCCGAGGATGGCCACGTACAACGCGATATCGGCGACGATCATCAGAACCGAACCCGCTACCGTGCCGCCAGGGCGTAATTCGCCTGGCCCGATGTCGTGCGCGACGATGGCTCTGCGATTGCCCACAGCCTCGACCACGCATTTGTTCTGCGGAAACTCCGCGGCCATGAACGCGATGATGTCGTCTTTGCTTGCTGGCATGGGCGATCCTCCGCATAACATCTCAGCACGGGAGAGCCGAAAGCGTCCGTCAACACCCTGCGCGTGGGTTTGGATTCTACAATAGGCGTGATGATCGACCGCCAGAGTTTGCTCAAGCTAATCCCGCACCAGGGCGCGATGTGTTTGTGGGATCGGGTCGAGACCTGGGACACCGTTAGCATTCGGCTGGGCAGCGCTGCGCATCGGCGCGCCAATCATCCACTGCGCGAAGGTGGGAAGTTACGCGCCGTGCACTTGTGCGAATACGGTGCCCAAGCCATGGCTGCGCATGGCGGACTGCTGTTGCGCGAGGCCGGTCATGTTCCGCGCGTTGGCATGTTGGTCGCGCTGCGCAAGGTCGAATTGCATGTGGCGCGGATCGACGATCTTGAGCGCGACCTTGAAGGCGAAGCTGAATTGCTTGCCGCAGCTGAGGGCAGCCAGCAATACCGATTTTGTATCACGCATCAAGGCTGCCTAATTGCCCAGGGGCGCGCCGCGGTGATGTTGGATTGCGCATGATGACGTCCGTAGCCTTGATGTCGGCGTGGCACTGGCGCGCGGGTGGTTGATAATCGCGTCATGACACGAGCTCCCAAGCGTGCCCTGATCACCGGCGGCAGTGGCGATATCGGCGCTGCGATCTGTCGGCGATTGGCTGCGGATGGTTGCCAGGTGATCGTGCACGCCAATACGCAGCCAGAACGCGCACGAGCCGTGGTGCAGGAGATCACAGCGGCTGGTGGCAGCGCGAGTACGGCGACATTCGATGTCGCTGACGCTGCCGCAGTGCAATCTGCGTTGGAACGCCTGCTGGAGGACGGGCCGATCCAAGTGCTGGTCAATAACGCCGGCGTGCACGACGACGCGCCCATGGCCGGCATGTCTGACCGGCAGTGGCGGCGCGTGGTCGATGTGTCGCTGCATGGTTACTTCCATGTCACTCGGCCGTTGCTGCTGCCGATGGCGCGCACCCGTTGGGGTCGGATCGTGAGTGTCTCCAGCGTGGCGGCGGTGCTCGGCAATCGCGGTCAGGTGAATTACGCGGCGGCCAAGGCTGCGCTGCATGGTGCAACCAAATCGTTGGCAAGGGAAATGGGTAGTCGCGGAATCACCAGCAATGTGGTCGCCCCCGGTGTAATCGCAGGACGTATGACGGCTGCTAGCGTCGATGTGGAACGAGTGCGACAGATGGTTCCGGCTGCGCGTCTTGGCCAGCCAGACGAGGTGGCCGCCCTGGTGAGTTTTCTGTGTTCAGAAGCCGCCGGCTACATCAACGGTCAGGTGATCGGTGTCGATGGGGGCATGTCGTAAGCGCGATCAACAGCGGTGCCATTAGCTGAACATGTTGGCGGTCGGGTGGAGACCGCTAATGCCCAGGCCGAGATGCCGACCGGCCCTGTTAAACGGGTTCATATCTGCATTCAGCGCCGACCCATGCGGCGGGAGTAGCATCTGCCGAATCTTCCGGAAATCACCAAGGTCACCGCCATGGGTATCGTGCGTTTGATCGTTCTGCTTGTCGCCACCTCGCTACTGATGGCGTGTGCCAGTTCGCACATTCTTACCGGCACACCGCGCCCGGCGATCGATCCGGCGCAGGTGCGCTTCTACTATGCACCGCCGCAGGTGCCTTATGAAGAAATCGCACTACTGGAGACCAGCAGCGGTGCGTTTACCTATGGCAACCAGAACAAGACCAATTCGGTCATGAACAAGCTACGTAAGGAAGCAGCCAGCCTTGGTGCAAATGGGGTACTGTTTCGTGGAACGATGGATGGTCCCGGTGGTACGGGGGTCGGTTTAGGCGTCGGCGGTGGACGCTTCGGTGGCCATGGATTTGGTAGTGCCGGGGTAGGGGTGAATATCTCGCCAAACCAAAAGCACGGACGCGGCGTGGCCATTTATATGCGCAGCCCGCCGCTCGAATCGCCATCAACACGATCCACAGTGCCTAACACACCAGGCGCACCGGTCAGGCCATGATCATCATGCGCAAATACTCTGCGCAGCGAATGATTCAAGTCGTCATCCTCGCGAACGCTGAGTTCGCGATTTCGCGGGAATGTTTCGCGGGAATACCGTTCAAGTGAAGTCATCTGTGTTGACAGGTACGCAATCAAGCGCGTTCTAATGAGCGAGCCGCGGCAGATTAACGAGGATGCCGGTTGCGATCCCCATGCAGATCAACACGAAATGCGTCAGCTGCAATGTCTCCTGCTTGATCCAATACCCAAACCACAGCCCACCGAGGGTCAGGAAAAAGCCAAGACCGATAAATGCAGCGACGGCGAGATTGGTCAAGGCGATAACGGAATCAGGATGCGCATAGCCGGCTAAAACAGCGACGTAACTGTAAACCGCGCGCCATAGCAACGCGGCGGTGAGCGCCAGGATGAGTATCAGCAGTGCGTGGGCAACGCGGTGCCATCTCGAGCTTTCAACACGACGGTGCAGCAATGCAGTGTTCACCACCGGTGGCTCCGTCAGCAAACTCATGCGCATGATGCGGCCGACGGTGTTTAACGCCCCGCGATAGCCGACCAGATTGTTCACTAGTTCGATGCTGGTCCATAACGACAGACCGGTGATCAGGCTAAGCTGGACCACGGTAAGCGTGATGGATGCACCCATGTCAACAGACATGAATCAAATCCCGGCGGTGTTGCACAGAACCACACGCCAGCCGTCCGGATCTTCATAGGTATGACTGATATCGCGCCAGTAGGAGTTCTCTGGTGCAACCGGTTTGTGGCCGAACGCTTCCAGACGATCACGCAATCTCGTTAACTGGTCCGCATCTGGAATGTAGAGCACCAGCAGATTGTCCAGACTCGGTGCCGGACATGGACTGCCATTGCTATGCTGGGTGAATTCTAGATGGTACTGGCGCCCTGGCAGTCCGAGCATGACCCCGTCGTATCCGTCGTGGTCATTGAATCGGTGCAACTCCGGTAGTCCCAGCCCATCCCGATAGAAAGCAATGATCGCGTCCAATTGATCGGTGGGGCGGGCCACACGCACTTGGTGCACGGTCGCATCTGCGGCAAACGACAAACCCGGTTGGCTCGGCGATGTGTACTCGACTTGCATGACGGCTCCTTTCGAGCGCTGAGGAGCTTGAATTATTGATTATTCTTTTTATGATTGGAAATACAAAATATTTGCGGTTGATATGCATCATATGAATGATCTTAGGAAGCTAGACCTGAATCTCCTGGTGGTGTTGGAGACGATGCTTGCTGAGCTGCATGTCACTCGCGCAGCGACCCGATTAGGGATGAGCCAGCCAGCGGTGAGCCATGCGCTCGGCAGATTGCGCGCCTTATTCGACGATGCATTGTTTGTCCGCGGTGCCGATGGACTTCGGCCGACCGCACGCGCTGCACGGCTGGCGGCGCCGGTGAGTCAGGCGTTGATGTTGGTCCGCGGGATGGTGAAGGAACCCGTCTTCGATCCGAGTCAGGCGCGATTGACGTTACGTATCGCGATGTCTGACTACGGAGCGGCGTTGATTTTGCCTACGCTGATGCGTCGTCTTCGTGTTGTGGCGCCGGGTGTGGATCTCATCGTGACCCAAGGCAGCCGCGAGCAGATGGCGCTACAGGTGCAAGAAGGCGAGCTCGACCTTGCGATTGGCGTGTTTCCAAACTTGCCAGGAGATGTGCGCAGCGCGCTGCTGTTTGAGGAAGAGTTTGTCTGCGTGCTGGCGCGAAAAAACCGTTGGCTGGTTCGGGGTTCGCTCAAGCTGGATGGTTATCTTGCCGCGCCGCATCTGCTTGTTTCCGTGCGCGGCGAGCCGGTCGGTGAGGTGGAAACAGCGCTGGCGGCGCTTGGACTGCGTCGACATATCGCGATGATCCTTCCGCATTTTCTGCTCGCTCCGCAAATCATCGTTGATACGGATCTGATCTTGACCATCGCCAAACGAACGATGACGCACGTAACTGGCAACAGCGCGCTGGTTGTAGCCAAACCGCCGTTGACGATTCCGAGTTTCCAGTTCACCCAAATTTGGCACGCGCGCAATGATCTCTCACCGTCGCATTTATGGTTCAGACGCGAGCTGGCGGCTGCACTAGTGGATGCGAACACGAGAGCCGATGGTTAGCTTTTGGCATGGGCAGTTTTGGTTTGTCCTACGTCGCAACGCATTTTCGTAACAGTAGCCGGAAGCCCGCGCGACCTCTATCATGCCGACATGCCCAGACGATCCGTCCCGCAGCGTTATTTCCGTTTGATCGCGATCATTGCGATCCTGATCAGCGTGTTCACATGGGCGATGGATTTGACTGGACTGGTCTACGAATGTCCGTACTGTCGTGTGCAACGCAGCACCATCGGGCTGATCGGCTTGTTGATGTTGCTGCCTAATCCTCAGCACTGGCTGGCGCGTTGGCTGGCGTCGGTATTCGGGGTGCTCGGGCTGACCGTCGCATCGTCCCAGCACTTCGCTGGCTGGAAACGAATCAGCCAAGGCAAATTTGTGCTCCACGATCCTTGGTACACCGATTCTTTTCTACTGTCCGGCGCTGCGATCTTCATTCTGACCGGGCTGGTATTGCTGTTGTTTTCATACCGGCGCACCAGTGATCACGGCAGCGGGTAAGCAATGTCTTCCGACATTCGGCTGCAGATCGCTTAAAACGCCTGCACGCTATCGACGATCGCGCTGGGTTCTTGGAGTTCCTATCCGCACAGATGAATACCACAGATGAATACCGTATCTCGGTGTTCATGGCGTACACCTGCCTCTGCAAAAATTCGCTAGGCGTTTGCAGTGCAATGGCAGTTGATATCCGCTGGGCATGGCGATACTGACCTGATCAGCTTCGCTTCAAGCCAATGTAGAACAGGCATGGACGCGATCACTGAGCCGACATCAGGTGAGCGGAGCGCGAGGATCGCGCTGGCGTGCATGATCGAGCCGGGCTACGACAGTTTCAGGCTGGGTTATCCGCTGCCTTTGAATAAGCCTCCACAAATTTGACAGCATTCTTTTCGAACTTCTCGTACGCTGGAAGATCCTCGAAGTGGCGGGCATATAGGTCCCACACCACGCCAGCGGGTCTGTCGTATAGACACGAGGCGACGTCTACAATAGCCCGGAACGCGAGACCAGAATCCTCGCCATCGGCGTTGAGTGACGACCCTTCCTGCGCCTGACCATGTGCACGGGCGATCGTGACCGCTTCCTGTTCACTTGTTGCCTGAATCAAGACAATGTCTTCGCGATATCGACCCTCGCTCACACCGGTGAACTCAAACAACAACAACGCGACCCACTCACTACGTTCCATCTCGCCCGTGCTCATGCGCTCCTCCTCTCGCTATTTCTTAAAGCGATTATCGTTCAACAGTTTCCATGCCTTCTTATCGACTGAATCAGGCCGCATCGGCATACCACAGCGGTGTCAATACGGCCTGGTTTTCGGTCGCGCTTGTCAGCGCAGTCAGTGCAGCGCCGTCGATGTCGGGATATTGCGCATGGGCGCGGGTCAGGATTTCTTGCGCCAGCCAGCGCATTCGGGTGACATTGTCGGCGATTCGTTGCAGCAGTGCGGCGTCATCAAGCTGATCGGCGAGCGCGCGATTCATTTCTCGGAACCAGCCAATCTGGTACTGATCCAACAAACGCCCGTCATTTCCATTGGCCGATGGCGCCGCCGCGCTGCGATTGCGCGCGCCCCAATGACGTAGCAGCGGCTGCATTGCCAGATTCAGCGCGCTCGCTCGCTCCAATTGCGGCCGCAGACGTCCAAACAACGATAAATCAGTGAGCTTGCCGGCGAAGAACAGCGGCGCGAGCACTGCCCA
>Ga0153982_1000373_pt1 | contig 12394 bp, 9 predicted proteins | sample TSGA066MetaG_FD_104743 | JGI IMG/M metagenome (GOLD analysis project Ga0153982, IMG submission 104743) | Attine ant fungus gardens microbial communities from Georgia, USA - TSGA066 MetaG | ecosystem: Host-associated > Fungi > Mycelium > Unclassified | place: USA: Georgia, Alexander Wildlife...
CCAGGCCGACCGAGCCGATAAAGCCCTGGCTGCCCGCCACCACGGCGCTGATAATCAGCAGGATACAGACCATAGAAAAAGCGGGCAGGTAAGGCTCTACGCGTCTGACTACGCTATTCATCGTATGGTGAACAAGCAGGCCGATGCCGATAGGCACCACCACAATTTTCACAATGCTTAACAGCATGCCGACAACGTCCACCTGAATATGCGTATCCACATAGAGTTTGGTCAGCAGCGGCGTGGCAAAAACCCCCACCAGCGCAGAAACGGAAGAGATAGTGACCGACAGCGCGACGTCACCTTTGGCCAGATAGATCATTACGTTAGAAGCCGTACCGCTGGCGACGCTGCCTACAAGGATCATACCGGCGGCCAGATCCGGCGGCATCTTAAACAGCTTTGCCAGCGCCCACGCGGCCAGCGGCATGACCAGATAATGGAGAAAAGTTCCGGCGATGACTGGCGCAGGGCGTGTTAATACGCGTTTAAAATCGTTGATATTCAGCGTAACGCCCATGCCGAACATAATCAGCATCAGCAGATAAGTCACCCACGGGCCAATCCCCAGAAAGGTGGCTGGCGTGTAATAAGCGGCAAGGGAAAGCAGGACTGCCCATAAAGGGAACAGCCGGGTAACAGTGGCGAGCATAGCCAGACTTCCTTTTGATGTTGTATTAGTATGATGAGCCGTTTTCCCGGAACGGGGGAAAAGCGGACGTTGAATCATAACATTAGCGGCCAGGAAAAGAAGGCTTGAAGCCCGGCAGCAGGCAGGTCGGAAAGCAGCGCCTTCGGGAAAAGCAGATCGGGAAGTCATCCATACATGCAGGCAAAGCTGCCAGCGCGTTAAAACCGGAAAAAGGCAGGAAGCGGCGAACAGCATCCGCCGCTGAAGATTACTTTTTGTCAGCCAGCCATGTCGTCGCCGCAGCTCACTCTTTGTCAGCCAGCAATACCGCCGCCGCAGATTACTCCTTTTCAGCCAGCAAACCGCGATAGATCAGGCCGCCAACGATAGCGCCGACAATCGGCATCGCCCAGAACATCCAGAGCTGATCCAGTGCCCAGCCACCCTGAAAGATTGCCACGGCGGTACTCCGGGCTGGGTTAACCGACGTGTTGGTCACCGGAATGCTGACAAGATGAATCAGCGTCAGCGCCAGGCCGATAGCGACTGGAGCAAATCCTTTTGGCGCACGCTTGTCGGTGGCACCGTGGATCACCAGCAGGAAAACGGCAGTCAGCACGGCTTCCGTTATCATGCCGGAACGCAGCGAAAAGCCGCCCGGCGAATGCTCGCCATAGCCATTTGCCGCAAAGCCGCTTGCTGCCGCATCAAAAGAGGCGTGACCGCTGGCAATCAGATAAAGCACGCCCGCCGCCAGCACGCCGCCGACCACCTGCGCCAGAACATAAGCAAAAATTTGTGAGGCGGGAAAGCGGCCGCCTGCCCACAGGCCCAGCGTGACCGCCGGATTAAAATGGCCGCCCGAGATATGGCCTACGGCATAAGCCATGGTCAAGACGGTCAACCCGAACGCCAGCGAGACGCCAGCAAAGCCAATGCCCAGTCCGGGAAACGTCGCGGCCAGAACCGCACTACCACATCCACCAAGAACCAGAACAAAGGTTCCCAGCGCTTCAGCAACTAACCTACGCATTACAGACTCCATAGTTTGATTTGACGCCGCGATTATCCCTGGCTTGCTACACCCGCAATTCAACGGAATGGAGAATGGGCGAAGTGAGGGTAGATTTGTGCAGTAGCTTTGAGGCAGATCAAACTATGAGGTGAGGTGGGGTAAAGATAAGAAAACGGGCAGCGGCTAAAGTAAAAAAACCGGGCAAAGCCCGGTTTTTGTATGACGCCGCTAGCGTTATTCGAAAAGGTTTTTATGCAGCGCCTGCACAACCTGTTCGGCATCGTTGCCCGGTACCAGGAAGCAAAGGTTGTAGCTGCTGGCCCCATAGCAAATCAGACGCAGGTTAAACGGCTCCAGCACGCCAAACACTTCTTTGCCAACGCCGCAAGCTTTGGATAACTGATTGCCAATCAGCGCCACCAGCGCCAGATTCTCTTCAACCTCTACGCGGCAAAGCGAGGAAAGCTCTGTCAGCAGCGCCTGGGTCAGCAATCCGTCACTGTTAGACGTTGATCCCGTTGTGTCCAGCGTCAGCGCGATGCTTACTTCTGACGTAGTGATCAGGTCAACAGAGATATTGTGCCGCGCCAGAATAGTGAAAACTTCCACCAGGAAGCCGCGAGCGTGCAGCATGTTCAGACTATGCAGCGTCAGCAGCGTTTGCTTGCGGCGCAGCGCCAGCGCGCGGAACAGCGGTGGATTCTGCGTTTCGTTACAGACGCGCGTGCCGCCAGCGGCAGGGTCTTTACTGGAACCCACGAATACCGGAATATCGCTGCGCACGGCAGGCAGCAACGTAGCAGGATGCAGCACCTTGGCACCAAAAGTTGCCATTTCGGCAGCTTCTTCAAAAGTGATTTCGTCGATGCGTTTGGCCGTTGGCACCACGCGCGGATCGGTGGTGTAGATCCCCGGCACGTCCGTCCAGATATCAATCCGGCTGGCGTGCAGCGCTTCACCCAACAGCGCCGCGGTATAGTCACTGCCGCCGCGTCCCAGGGTGGTTGTACGCCCTTTGGCTTCGCTACCGATAAAGCCCTGGGTCACAATCAGCGCTTTTTCGAGGCGCGGTGCCAGCTGCGCCTGTGCCAGCTCGGCAAGCAGCGCGATATCTGCCTCCGCGCGACCAAAGCGGTCATCGGTGCGCAGTACCTTACGCACGTCGAACCACTCGGCGGCGGCCTGACGCTGACGCAGGACTTCCACAAACAGCAGGCTCGACATTAATTCGCCGTGGCTCACCAGCTCATCGGTCAACGCCGTCGACGTTGCAAGCGCGGCGGCTTCCGACAGCGTGGTGATGTTTTCCAGCATGCGATCGATCTCGTCATAAAGCACCTCGGAGTGCGGCAGACGATCGATAATGGCGTACTGAATACGGCGAATCTCATCCAGCAGGAAAGCACGCTGCTCCTGATCCTGGCCTTCCGCCAGTGAAACCAGCAGATTGGTGACGCCCGCAGAGGCGGAAAGTACCACCAGACGGACATTCGGATCGGCCAGCACCACGTCGGCGCTGCGGTTCATGGCGGTAAAGTCGGCAACGCTGGTGCCGCCAAATTTCGCCACGATTAATGATTGGGACATGTCTTGACATACCTCGTGTCAGGTTAGATTCCATCAGCCTTGGCACAAGGGAAGAGCAGAAACGGGGTAGACGTAGAAAGGGATTACTACGAGTCACCCAGAAGCGCTCCACCTTGTAAATCGCTCAACCGGTGAACGATCCTGGTGACAACCCAGAGGATTCAGCCCCTGTGGTCGATACGCCCCATACCGCATGGTTTGTACCTCGGCGTCGCTCCCCCTGATGTGTTATCACTGGATTCGGTTCCTCCCACACACTGCCTGGGCGACGCGCCTCTTCTGGCCTGCGCATCAGATGCGCAGCTAGCCGCCCAGAAATACCGGGTTATTGGGTCGCTGTCAATCCCGGGTATTGGCGGATTCTTCATTTTGTACCAGGGCGATGACCGTGCAGGGCAGTTTTGGCGCGTTTCCGTCGCACATTTTCAGCTTGCCGTGCTCATCCTGGATAAAGAGTAACAGCGCCGTCTGATGCTTTTCCAGATATTCCTGCCAGCCGAAATTTTCATTCAGGCTGGTGGCTTTAATCACGCCACCTTTTGCCAGCAAACTGCTGAGGCGCGCATAGGTATGTTCCTGGCTAAACAACACTTCATGACGGCGGAAGCGCGGGCTTTCACTGTCGCGACGGCCTTTCAGCGCGGCACCAGAGCGAATCGCCGCCACGTTGTTATTGCCAAAAATATGGCTGAAGTGATAGACGGCCAGCGCATTCTGATGGCGGTTAGGCGAAAGGGCGAGCACCTGCGCCGTTTCGCTGAGATCGAGAAAGTTTTCGGCATGATCTGACCAGGCATTGCCATAATAGGCCGGGATACCTTCCATGCGCGCCAGCCGGTAATATTCCCAGCTACTGTCCGTAACCAGAACAGGCAGGTCCAGCTTTTGCAGCGCGGCGGCCAGAGCGCGGGCAACGCTGTTGGCGCCAATAATCAGAATCCCTCGCGGTTCACGCTGCTGTACCCGCAGCGCGCGCGCCAGAAACGAACTGGTCAGGCTTTGCAGTACCACTGTGCCGATAATCACGGCAAACACCACCGTGACCAGCCTGCTGGCGCCTTCATAACCTGTTTTCTCCAGCGTTAAGGCAAACAGCGAGCTGACCGCCGCCGCCACGATCCCGCGCGGAGAAATCCAGCTCAGCAGTAGCTTATCGCGCCACGGCAGCTTCGAGCCCCATGTGGAAAGCAGGATACAGAGCGGGCGAGCGATAAACTGCACTGCCAGCAGCAGACCGACCAGCGGCCAGCCCATTGCTATCAGCGCGTTAATATCCAGCCTCGCCGCCAGAATAATAAACAGCGCGGAGATCAGCAGCGCCGACAGCTCTTCTTTAAACGCGATAATCTCGCTTAAATCTACGTCGCGCATGTTTGCCAGCCAGATGCCCATCACCGTGACGGTTAACAGACCCGATTCGTCGGCAATGGCGTTAGACGCGCCAAAAGCGGTCAGCGTTACGGCCAGCACCGCAAAGTTTTGCAGATAGCCCGGCAGCCAGACGCGTTTTAAAGCCAGCCCCATCAGCCAGCCAAACAGCGCGCCGCCGACGGTACCGACCACTACGGTGACGCCAAAAGTCCAGAACAGGTGCGTTAATGACTCTGCTTTTTGCTGTAGCACAATAAATTCAAAAACCAGCAGCGTGAAAATAGCGCCGACCGGATCGATGACGATGCCTTCCCAGCGCAAGATCTGGTTAATCGCTTTGTTAGGGCGCACCACGCGCATCAGCGGGGCTATAACCGTCGGGCCTGTCACTACGGTGACGGCACCAACCAGTGCCGCCAGCTCGGACGGGAAGCCAAGCAGCAGCCAACAGGTTACGCTGACCACCAGAAACGTGGCCAGCATACCCACCGTCACAAGGTTACGTACCACCTTGCCCAGACCGCGAATTTCATCGAAGCGCAACGTTAATGCGCCCTCGAACAAAATGATGGCGACCGACAGGGACACCAGCGGGAACAGCAGCGAGCCAAACAGCGCGTCCGGCTGCAGGATATGGCCTACCGGCCCCAGGAGAATACCGAAAATCAGCAGTGGCAAAATGGCCGGCAGACGCAGCAACCAGGCCAGCCACTGGGCAACCAGCGAGCTTAATCCAATGATAACCAACAGAAGTGGCGCAGAAAGCTCCATAAAATTTTTCCTTTCAACCGCAAGAATAGTCATACTAAAACGCATCGGGCATTAGCCCGCCGCCTGAATTATAAATAGCTCCGGGCAAAAGAGAGGAAAACTTCTCCTTCGATAGCCACCACCTGTTGCAGGGAAAGGCGAGCGGTTAACGCGTAACAGGTACCATGGCGTCCGGTCTGTTTTACGGTTCTTAAATAAAAAGAGTGTGTTGCTATGAAAAATATCAATCCGACACAAACCGCTGCCTGGCAAGCGCTGCAGCAGCATTTTGCAGAGATGAAAGAAGTAGAAATTGCCGACCTGTTCGCTAAAGACAGCGATCGGTTCAGCAAGTTCTCCGCCACCTTTGACGATCAGATGCTGGTGGACTTCTCGAAAAACCGCATTACCAGTGAAACGCTCGACAAGCTGCAGGCTCTGGCGAAAGAGACTGACCTGCAGGACGCGATTAAATCGATGTTCTCCGGCGAGAAGATCAACCGCACCGAAGACCGCGCCGTGCTGCACGTTGCTCTGCGCAACCGCAGTAATACGCCGATTGTCGTCGATGGCAAAGATGTTATGCCGGAAGTGAATGCGGTGCTGGAGAAGATGAAATCCTTCTCTGAACGCATTATCAGCGGCGAATGGAAAGGCTATACCGGCAAAGCGATCACCGATGTGGTGAATATCGGTATCGGCGGTTCCGATCTGGGGCCGTTTATGGTCACCGAAGCGCTGCGTCCTTATAAAAATCACCTGAATATGCACTTCGTTTCTAACGTTGACGGCACGCATATTGCGGAAACGGTTAAAGATCTCAGCCCGGAAACCACGCTGTTCCTGGTGGCTTCTAAAACCTTTACCACTCAGGAAACGATGACCAACGCCCACAGCGCGCGCGACTGGTTCCTGAAAACGGCTGGCGATGAGCAGCACGTAGCGAAACACTTCGCCGCGCTTTCCACCAACGCTAAAGCGGTCGGCGAGTTCGGCATCGACACCGCCAACATGTTTGAATTCTGGGACTGGGTTGGCGGCCGTTATTCGCTCTGGTCCGCTATTGGCCTGTCGATTGTTCTGTCCATCGGTTTTGACAACTTTGAGCAGCTGCTGAGCGGCGCCCACGCGATGGACCAGCATTTTGCTACCACGCCAGCAGAGAAAAACCTGCCGGTGATCCTGGCGCTGATTGGCATCTGGTATAACAACTTCTTTGGTGCCGAAACCGAAGCGATCCTGCCTTACGACCAGTACATGCATCGCTTTGCTGCTTATTTCCAGCAGGGCAACATGGAGTCGAACGGTAAATATGTTGATCGCAACGGCAACCCGGTGAACTACGAAACCGGCCCAATTATCTGGGGCGAACCCGGCACCAACGGTCAGCATGCGTTTTATCAGCTGATCCACCAGGGCACCAAGCTGGTCCCGTGCGACTTTATCGCGCCAGCCGTCAGCCATAACCAGCTGGGCGATCACCACACCAAACTGCTGTCTAACTTCTTTGCACAGACCGAAGCGCTGGCCTTTGGCAAATCGCGCGAAGTGGTAGAGAAAGAGTTTGCGGATGCAGGCAAAGATGCCAAATCCGTTGAGCACGTTGCGCCGTTCAAGGTATTCGAAGGCAACCGCCCAACCAACTCGATCCTGCTGCGTGAAATCAATCCGTTTAGCCTGGGCGCGCTGATTGCGCTGTATGAGCATAAAATCTTTACCCAGGGTGCCATCCTGAACATCTTTACCTTCGATCAGTGGGGCGTTGAGCTGGGTAAACAGCTTGCTAACCGTATTCTGCCTGAGCTTTCCGGCAGCGAGCCGGTGGCGAGCCACGACAGCTCTACCAACGGGCTGATCAACCTCTATAAAAACTGGCGGTAACCTGACGTTACAGCAGATAAAGCTGGTGGTATTTCCACCGGCTTTTAAGCTGTTAGCAAAAGACAGGCACGGCTGGTACGCGCACCGCACGCCAGCCATGCTCTGGAGTTTTCTACAGGCTGCTTTTAAATTAGATCCACGCTTAACTATCTCTGGTCCTGTTTGACAAGGTGACGACGAGCGTGAGCCTTGTAGGATAAAGCGTAAGAGCGTCGCTGCTGGCCGTTTTCCCTTCCGAATATTGTTAAAAAAAACAGAGCATGGCTAAGGAAATTCTTAAAAATTAGCCGAATGAAAGATTTTTTTACAAGAATAGTCTGAAACTGATACTGCGTTATTTCATGCGGCTACAGGTTACAATGGTGTTAAGGTCATGAAAAATGGCAACTTTAACGCTAATGCCGCTTTGGCGGGCTGTTTCCCGGTAAATTCCCCGTCTTAATCAACATTGGCAGTGAATGGCGCTAACTTGCTGCGTTATGGCAGCGATAAATAGCAATATCGTGCGTTTATCGCTTTATGCCTGTCTTATATTCCTGAAAATGTTTCTTTTTTGTGTCACGGAACTCTCGCCGAACGTCCTCTCCCTTGTTCTGAATTCTGGTAATTTATTGCCTTATAATGAGCCAGCCTGAAACCCTTCAGGCAGGTTATCCATTCATTCTGTGAAGGGGTTTTTATGAAAAAAGTCTTATGTGCTGCTGCAGCTGTAGCGTACTTAGCGACTGCTTCCGTCGCGTTTGCCGCGCCTGAAGAAGCGGGTGCCGCAGCGGGCACCTCGGCCGGTACGCTCTCCTCCGGGACGACGACGGCTGTCGGTATCGGTGCGCTTGGCGCGCTGGTTGGCGTAGCGCTGGCAGCAAGCAGTGGCGGCAATGGTTCTAACACCGGAACCACCACTACGACAACGACGAGCACCACTCGTTAAGTGCAGTAAATTAATCATAACCACACGTTTGTGTGGTTATTTTTTACATTGTCAGACTTGATTCAGGGACTTACACCAGTGCGCTACCTACCACTGCTATTTTTATGCCTGCTTGCCCAGGGCTGCACACAAACACAAAAAGGCCTGGGCGAAACGGTAGAGCTGGCTCTGCTCGGGCCGGACGACGTCGAGGTCACGGCGGAACAAGTTGAAAGCCTGCCATATGCCAGCATGTATCTTCGCGTTAATCACGGCCAGCGCATCTTCGTGGTGCTCGGCTTTGACGAAAACGGCCAGCAAAAATGGATTACACGCGACCGCGCTATGGTGGTCACGGAGCACGGTCGCGTAGTGAAAACACTGGGGTTAACAGATAACCTGCATGAGGTTACCGCTCTTGCTCAGGATCCGTTGAGCAATCCGCTGCAGCTAACGGAAGGCGCCAGCTGGACTCGCCAGCTGAGCTGGTCAGAAGCGGGCCGCTTCCGTTCGGCCACGGCGGTGTCGCACTTCACGCGTCTTCAGGATGCCGTGCTGGATATCGCCGGACATAACGTAGCCTGCCGAGTCTGGCGGGAAGACGTGACCACCGACGGCGAATCCTGGCACAACACGTTCTGGATCGACGCCATCACGGGTCAGGTTCGCCAGTCGCAGCAAATGCTGGGCGGCGACGACTTCTCTGTTGAAACCACTATCCTGAAGCCTGCGAAATCATGAAAAAATTAACCTACCTTCTCGCAGGTCTTGCTGCCTGCGCGGCAAACGTGCACGCCGAAAGCCAGGTGACCGTCTTCTATCCGGGCCAGAGTGAAACCGCGCTGGTCAGTCACGCACAGAATTTATCACAGCTGGTCGCCAGCCCGGCGCTGGCCGGAAAAACATGGTGGCCCGGCACGGTAATCAGCGAAAAGCTGGCCACCGCCGTTGCGGTACAGCAGCAGCAACAGCTGCTGGCTCGGCTTAAAGGCTGGAGCGCCGAGCTGCGTGCTGACGACGACGGCGAAAAAGCTGCGGTAGTCGACAATCTTTATCAGCAAATAGCCGCTATTAAAGTTACCGGCCGCCAGATGGCCAATCTCGATCCGGACTGGGTACGCCTTCGTCCTGAAGAGAACCGCCGTCTGGAAGGTGACTACAGCGTTTATACGCTACAAAAACCTACCAGCCTGACCATTGCGGGCGTCGTTAGCAGCACCGGAAAAACTACATGGGTGCCGGGACGCAGCGTAGTGGATTATCTGGATGCTCACGAGCATCTGGATGGTGCAGAACGGAATTTTGCCACGGTAATTGCGCCTTCTGGCCAGACGAAGCAGGTACCGATCGCTTACTGGAACCGCCGCCATGTTGAACCCGAAGCGGGCAGTATTATTTACGTTGGCTTCTCATCGTGGTCGTTACCAGGCGGTGAGGGAGACCTTAATCAACAAATTATTTCCGTTTTGACGCACCGGGTGCCTGACTGATGAAAAAAACCTATCTTCTCAGCCTGCTGGCGATTTCCGTCGCCTGCGCGTGTCAGGCTCAGGCCGAAACTTTTCCGGATCCGGTCGGGCCGTCGCAGTCCGATTTTGGTGGCGTCGGCCTGCTGCAGGTCCCTACTGCCAGAATGGCCAAAGACGGCGAGTTCAGCCTCAACTATCGCTATAACGATCAATATCGTTTCTATTCTTCTTCGGTGCAGCTGTTCCCGTGGCTGGAAGCAACTATCCGCTATACCGATGTTAAAACCCGTCAGTACAGCAACGTGGCAAGCTTCAGCGGCAGCCAGTCTTATAAAGACAAGGCGTTCGATCTGAAAGCGCGGCTGTGGAAAGAAGGCTACTGGCTGCCGGAAGTCGCCGTTGGCGCACGCGATCTGGGCGGTACTGGCCTGTTCGACAGCGAATACTTCGTGGCGACCAAAGCCTGGGGCCCGTTTGATTTTACCCTCGGTCTCGGGTTTGGCTATCTGGGCAACAGCGGTACGGTGAAAAACCCGTTCTGTGAAGCGGACAGCAGCTACTGCTATCGCTCTGACAGCAGCGGGACGGCGGGTTCGGTTAGCGATAAAGACCTGTTCAGAGGTCCTGCGGCCATCTTTGGCGGTATTGAATATCAGACGCCGTGGCAGCCGCTGCGCCTGAAGGTCGAGTATGAAGGTAACGACTATCAGGATGATTTCGCCGGTCGCCTGGAGCAGAAAAGCAAGATTAACGTCGGCGCAATTTACCGTATTACCGACTGGGCCGATGTAAACGTCAGCTACGAGCGCGGCAACACGCTGATGGCTGGCTTTACGCTACGCACCAACTTCAACGATCTGCATTCAGCATCGGTTGATGTGCCTAAGCCTGCTTACCACCCGCAGCCGCAGGGCGAGTTCCTGGAGCAAACGGTAGTGGCAGATCAGCTGACGGATCTGAAATACAACGCCGGCCTGGCCGGACCGAAAATTCAGGTCAACGGCGACACTATGTATGTCTCCGGCCAGCAGTCAAAATATCGTGATACGCAGGAGGGCGTCGAGCGTGCCAACCTGATCATGATGAATGCGCTGCCGCAGAACGTCAGCAAGCTGAGCGTGACCGAAACTCGCGATGGTATGCCGCAGGTTACCACGGAAACCAGCGCTGACAGTCTGCGCCAGCAGCTGGAAGGTTATCCGCTGGGCAAAGAAAAAGAGCTGGATCAGAAGCGAGTAGAGCCGGTCAGTCCGGGCCATACCGAGCAGGGCTATTTTATTGATGCGGATCGCTTCAGTTTTAACCTGTCGCCGGTGCTTAATCAGTCCGTTGGCGGCCCGGAAAGCTTCTACCTTTACCAGGTTGGCGTGATGGCCAGCGCCAGCTACTGGCTGACCGACCATCTGTTAATTGACGGCAGTGTTTTTGGCAACCTGGCGAACAACTACGACAAGTTTAGCTATAACGGCGCACCATCCGACTCTTCGCTGCCGCGCGTGCGTACGCATATTCGCGATTACGTTGAAAATAACGTCTATGTGAATAACCTGCAGGCCAACTATATGCACGAGTTGGGCAATGGTTTCTATGGTCAGGTTTATGGCGGCTATCTGGAAACCATGTACGGTGGCGTGGGTGGCGAGGTGCTTTATCGTCCGCTCGATTCTGACTGGGCGGTTGGCGTCGATGCCAACTACGTCAAGCAGCGCGACTGGGACAACATGATGCAGTTTACCAGCTACAACGCGAAGGTTGGCAATCTGACCGCCTACTGGCGGCCATCTTTCTTCGACCATCAGGTGCTGGTAAAGGCGAGCGTGGGTCAATATCTGGCTGAAGATAAGGGTGCAACTATCGATGTTTCCCGCCAGTTCGACAGCGGGGTAATTGTGGGCGCTTACGCAACGAAAACTAACGTCTCGGCAGAAGAGTACGGCGAGGGCGACTTCACCAAAGGCTTCTACATTTCTATTCCAATGGATCTGTTTACCGCGACGCCAACGCGTGGCCGTGCGCAGGTTAACTGGACGCCGCTGACGCGCGACGGTGGACAGATGCTGGGCCGTAAATACCAGCTGTATGACATCACTACCGATCGGGATAAAAACTTCCGCTAAGGTGCAAAAGGGACGAATAATTTCGTCCCTTTTTTATGCGTGATGCCTGCCCGCGTCCGGTAGTCGGTATGTGGCTGACTGGCGACTTTTTAAAGCAAAACTTGTGAAGCTGCTCACACTAAAGCATATTGTGGCGGTCAGGATGGCTGACGGAAATATGTGTTTGCAGAGGATGTTAATGATGAACGCCACGCGTATCGCCTGGTTATTACAAATGGTTTTGAATGTGGGACTGATTAGCCTGGCCTGCATTCTGGCGGTGTTTCTGGGAAAAGAGACGCTGCATCTGGCTAACGTCCTGCTGAATACCGGCGAGCAGACCTCTTCCTATCTGCTGATCGAAGGTATCGTCATCTACTTTCTTTATTTCGAATTTATTGCGCTGATCGTGAAGTATTTTCAGTCCGGCTACCATTTCCCGCTGCGCTACTTTGTTTATATCGGCATCACCGCGATTATCCGGCTGATCATCGTCGATCATAAAAACCCGTTTGATACGCTGGCTTATTCCGTCGCGATTCTGATTCTGGTGGTCACGCTGTGGCTGGCTAACAGCAACCGGCTAAAGCGCGAATAGCGGCAGGTAATTGCAGATCTTCCGGGTACAAAAAAACCGCCATTAACGGCGGTTTTTTTGTGCTGGTCAGGTTAAGCGGCCTTACCAGC
>Ga0153982_1000376_pt1 | contig 12359 bp, 17 predicted proteins | sample TSGA066MetaG_FD_104743 | JGI IMG/M metagenome (GOLD analysis project Ga0153982, IMG submission 104743) | Attine ant fungus gardens microbial communities from Georgia, USA - TSGA066 MetaG | ecosystem: Host-associated > Fungi > Mycelium > Unclassified | place: USA: Georgia, Alexander Wildlife...
CAGCGATGCTCAAGTGTAAAACGTCATAATGAATTTTCATTATGTGTTCACTCTTAAGACTTGATATTTTTTGCGTCCGGAGACGCTGATATCAATCCTGCGAGTGCCCACACAGATTGTCTGATAAATTGTTAAAGAGCGTTGCGGTAAGCGCCTTGGCCACTTACTGCGAGGTGGCGTATAATACGCTTTCCTCCTTCAGAGTCAACTTCTTTTTGAGAAGTTTTTCTCCGGCGGTTCAGCTTCCTGAACCTCTCAACCCGGCGGCCGGTAAGCCGTTGTTCCGTGTCGATGGAGGCGCATTATAGGGATCCGTTTTCATAGCACAAGCCTTTTTTCGATCTTTCTTTTCGTTCGTTCTTTTCTTGCGCTTATCGCGCCATTATTAAACAAGATGTGCATAAATGACGCTAATTCCCCCCGCCACTGTTGCTCCTTTACCGCCTGTCGCACTACGCTGTGGCGATCCTTTTAAAGAAAGAGGTACCTATGACCACAAATTTACGCCCTTATAAAGATACGTTTCCGCAATGCGGCAAACGCGTCATGGTAGATAGCTCCAGCGTGGTGGTTGGCGATGTGCATTTGGGGGACGATGTCAGCATCTGGCCGCTCGTCGCCATTCGCGGCGATGTTAACAAGGTCATTATTGGCCAACGCAGTAATATCCAGGACGGTAGCGTATTGCACGTCACCCATAAGTCGTCTGTTAACCCTGAAGGCTACCCATTACTTATTGGAGAAGATGTTACCGTTGGCCACAAAGCGATGTTACATGGCTGCCAGATTGGTAACCGTGTGCTGGTAGGGATGGGATCGATATTGCTGGATGGCGCCATAATAGAAGATGACGTGATGATTGGCGCTGGTAGCCTGGTGCCGCCGGGTAAAAGACTGACCAGCGGCTATCTCTATTTGGGCAGTCCGGTAAAGCAGGTACGGCCACTTACTGAAGCTGAAATCGGTGGCCTGCTCTATTCATCGAAAAATTACGTCGGCTGGAAGGACGATTATCTTGCTCAGGAAAGCCAAACCCACCCCTGAGCATCTTCTCTTTCTGCTTTGATGGCTTCTTCTGCCTCTTCCTCCAAATCCCAACGGTGCTGATGAAAAAACTCAAGCACCGTTTGGTCGCTGCCATAACGACTAATCAGCGATTCGCCGCTGACAGCGCACACCATCTGAAAGCCGTTAACCAGAGCCGGAAAGCACACGGCGCCTGCCGACTCATCCCACCACTCCCGATCGGGAAACTGGATCGCCTGATTCATGCCTGTAGTTCAGCCTGCAATACGGCGATGACGGGCGCGACTTCAGGGAAAACGTTATGCCATAAAAAGAACGACCAGGCAGCCTGCCCGACTAACATCCCCAGCCCATCCGCCATACGTATTGCGCCATACTGCTGGCACCAGCGCAGAAAAGGTGTTGGGCCGACCTGATAAAACATGTCATAGCAGCAGGTTTGCTTGCTGATTAATGAAGGAGGAATCGCCGGGACTTCACCACCCACGCCGCTGGAGGTAGCGTTGATAATCAGGTCAAACTGCATGTCTGCTAACTGGTCCATTGCCCGCGCGGTAATCTCACCTGCATGCTGAAAAATTTCAGCCAGGGTATGAGCTTTATCCACGGTACGGTTAGTAATAGTCAGCCGGCAGCCTAAAGAAAGCAGAGGCAGGATTACGCCTCGCGCGGCACCACCGGCTCCCACCAGCAAAACGCTATCACCGGGCTTAACCAGTTCCAGCCTTTCCAGGTCGCTAAGCAAACCGATGCCGTCCGTGTTATCGCCCAACAGTCGCCCATCTTCCAGCTTCTTTATAGTATTCACTGCACCAGCAAGGGCAGCGCGCTCGCTAAGCTCATCCACCAGCCGATAAGCCTGCTCTTTAAAAGGCAAAGTGACGTTTGCGCCAGCACCGCCCTGAGCCATAAACCCGGCTACTGACTCAGGAAAACTGTCTACCGGCGCGCAGATACGCTCATAGGGATGAGCAATATCGGTTTGCCCGGCAAAAAGCTGATGAATACGAGGCGATTTACTGTGATTGATTGGGTTACCAAAGACCGCGAACTTCTGCATTATTTATCCCTGTCGAATCAATTCACCGGTTAAAGCATCGCGAATTTCAGACGGATTGGTACGACCGCCCGTTTCGCCCTGCAGAACGGGAAAGTCAGCGCCAAATTGCTGATGGACTTCCGCTGCCGTCCGGCAAGGCGGTAAGCCAGTCAGATTCGCGCTGGTAGAAACCAGTGGTTTGCCAAACGCCTGGCAAAGCTGCTGCACGTCCGGGTGATTGCTGACCCGCACGGCCAGCGAAGTAAAACGACCGGTCAGCCAGCGTGGCGTGGTAGCCCGCGCCGGCACTACCCAGGTAACCGGACCGGGCCAGCAGGAAAACATTTTCTCTTTTTGCTCAACCGTCAACTGCGCTTCATCAATATAGGGCAGCAGCTGCTGATAATCTGATGCAATAAGTATCAACCCTTTCTCTACCGGGCGCTGTTTTAACGTAAGCAGTGCCATCACTGCTGATTCACTGTCAGGATCGCATCCCAAACCAAATACCGCTTCGGTTGGATAAGCGATAACGGCCTCTTGCTGTAAAGAGGTCAGACAGACACTTAAAGAGCCATAAAGATCGTTATTCAATGGTGTTTCCTGCTGTTACTGGCTTGCCACAGGCTTTACTGGCGCAAAAACGCCGGACGCCGCGCGCGGTTTTTTTCTCAATCAAAAGGGGAAAATGGCAGAATTCGCACTCCCCCTCTACCGGCGTAAAGTTTACCGCAAACTGGCAGGTCGGATAACGGTCGCAGGCGTGAAAAGTTTTGCCGTAGCGGGAACGCCGCTGCACCAGTTTTCCCTGATGGCACTGCGGACAGGCAACGGTGGTCTCATCGGGTTTATCAATCAGCTCCGTATGTTCACATTCAGGATAACGGCTACAGGCGATAAACATCCCGTAACGTCCCTGACGCAGCGCCAGTTCCGCTTCGCAAAGAGGACAAAACTGCCCTTCCAGTATTTTAACTATATGACCATCGGATTGGTTTTTAAGGGGACGAATGTAGTCGCAATCTGGATAAGAGGAACAGCCCAGGAATGCACCATGCTTTCCTGAGCGGATAACCAGATCTGCCCCACATTGTGGGCAGGGTTCATTTTTTCGCACAGCGAAAAGCGCTGTTTTATTCATAACATTTACGACACGAAGAGGATCTTCAGTGCACTATTCCTTCATTGACGTCGAAAAGTAGCTCTTCCATCTGCTGATAGGCGTTTTCACATCCGGGAATATTAAACAGCACCATCAGCACCACCCATTTGAGATCTTCAAGATCGAAATCAAGCGTATCCAGCGCCATGATACGTTCAATCACCATTTCACGGGTTTCCAGATTCAGCACCTGAATTTGTTCCAGAAACAGAATAAAGCCGCGACAGTTAGCGTCTAACCGCTGGCTTTCTTCTTCCGTATAGATCCGCATTGAGAGCGGATCGGCCGCCAGTAAAAACGGCGCGGCCAGGCCATCCTGATAGTCCGCCAGCTTTTCCAGCCAGTTCAACGCATTATAAATGTCTTCACGATGAAAACCGGCATCGGTTAAATCATCCGTCAATTTATCCTGATCGACGCGCATTTCGGCTTCGCTATGGATATACGTCTCAAATAAATACATCAGTACGTCGAACATGGCTTGCCCTCCTCAATCGGACATAGCCGCCGGGTACAGCTGAAATCCAACCTGCTAACTCCAGTTCAAGCAGCTTAGCTACGATGACTGGCACAGGTTGGCAGGCACGTTCAGCGACGACGTCAACAGGTGTAACCTCATCTCCTACGTTAGCCAACACATCGGCAAATGGCAATGAACTATTGTCCTGTACAGAAGAATATGTTGATGAATTTTGTACAGCGGGCAGCCATTTCAGTTCACTTTGCAACTGCTCCAGAATCGTATTGGGGTGGGCGGTGAGCAAAGCGCCCTGTTGAATCAACCAGTTCGTGCCTTCACTGCCGGGATTACCGACCGCGCCGGGTACGGCATAGACATCGCGGTTTTGCTCCAGCGCCAGTCGAGCGGTCACCAGCGATCCGCTTTGCATCGCCGCCTCAACCACCAGTACACCCAGGCTTAATCCGCTAATAATCCGGTTACGGTAAGGAAAATGCCAGGGAAGCGGCGCGGCGGTAAGAGGAAACTCAGAGATGACAGCACCACCCGCAGCGACAATTTCTTTTGCCAGCGAGGCGTGTTGTCGTGGATATATTTTTTGCAGGCCGCTGCCCAGCACTGCCAGCGTTCGGCCTTTTACTTCTAACGCGGCTCGATGGGCAATACCATCTATGCCCAGCGCCAGGCCACTGGTGATAGCGATCCCGCTTAACGCCAGCGCCTGTGCGAAACAGGTTCCCCAGTTTCTGCCGTAGGCCGAGCAGTTACGGCTGCCGACAATGGCAATCTGCGGCATCGCAAGCAAAGCGGGATCGCCCATGACGTAAAGCAGTAAGGGAGCATCGCTAATGTTTTTTAGCAATGAAGGATAAAAGGCGCTGTCGCAGGTTATAAGATGATGGTCTGGATGAGCCAGCCAGGCGACAGTCCGATCGATAAGAATCTTATCCGTCTCCAGAAAAGCGCTGACCTGCTCCGAATCAAGCCCTGCCTTATACAGCTGCTCTTTTTCTGTTTTTTCCGTTTTATGCAGCGTAGTCGCTAACTGCGAACAGCGGTCGACAGATAATTTTTTAACCCCCGACAGACGCAGCCAAATCTCCGTTGACGTCATAATGCAATCCTTGCTTAGCCCTTTGGTTAACGTAGCGGGAATGCTGTCAATCATGAGGCGAAATGTCTACAATAAGAGGGATAAATCTCTTATCCCTTGAACACAAATCTGGAAAGTTATGTCCGTTTTGCAGGTATTACATTATCCCGACGATCGCCTTCGCATCGTCGCTAAACCCGTTGCAGAAGTGAATGCCGATATTCAGCGTATCGTGGACGATATGTTCGAAACGATGTACGCCGAAGAAGGTATCGGTCTGGCAGCCACGCAAGTTGATATTCATCAGCGTATTATCGTTATCGACGTTTCTGAAAATCGTGACGAACGCCTGGTGCTGATCAACCCGGAGCTGTTAGAGAAAAGCGGCGATACGGGTATTGAAGAAGGTTGTCTCTCTATCCCGGAACAGCGGGCGCTGGTGCCGCGTGCTGAAAAAGTGAAAATCCGCGCGCTGGACAGAGAAGGTAAAAGTTACGAGCTGGAAGCTGACGGCCTGCTGGCTATCTGTATCCAGCACGAAATGGATCACCTGGTCGGCAAGCTTTTTATCGATTACCTTTCGCCGCTGAAGCGCGATCGTATTCGTAAAAAGCTGGAAAAACTTTACCGCCAGACCTCGCAGGATTGATGACCATCTGAAGAAGGGAACCCCGTGTCCGACTCTTTAAATATTATCTTTGCCGGCACGCCTGACTTTGCAGCGCGTCACCTCGACGCGCTATTGTCGTCCAGCCACAAAGTCGTCGCCGTTTTTACCCAGCCCGATCGTCCTGCCGGACGTGGCAACAAGCTCACTGCCAGCCCGGTTAAGCAGCTGGCTGAACAGCATAATATTCCCGTATTCCAGCCTAAATCTCTTCGTCCGGAAGAAAACCAGCAGCTGGTTGCCCAACTGCATGCCGATGTGATGGTCGTGGTGGCCTACGGTCTGATCCTGCCTGCGGCGGTGCTGGCTATGCCGCGTCTGGGCTGTATCAATGTGCATGGCTCGCTGCTGCCGAAATGGCGTGGTGCCGCGCCTATTCAACGTTCATTGTGGGCGGGCGACACACAAACAGGCGTAACCATCATGCAGATGGATCCAGGGCTGGATACCGGCGATATGCTGCATAAGCTAGCCTGCCCTATCGACGCTTCCGATACCAGCGCCAGCCTTTACCAGAAGCTTGCTGAACTTGGCCCGCAAGGCATGCTGGATACGCTTGAGCAGCTGGCAAACGGCACGGCAAATCCTGAAGTGCAGGACGAGACGCTGGTCAGCTATGCGGAAAAATTGAGTAAAGAAGAGGCGAAGCTGGACTGGTCACTCTCCGCCGCCCAGCTTGAGCGCTGTATTCGCGCTTTCAATCCCTGGCCGGTCAGCTACTTTACCGTTGAAGATCAGCCAGTAAAAGTCTGGAAAGCCTCCGTGCTGCCTCATGTCGCGAAGCAACCTGGCGAAATCATTCAGGCTGACAAAAACGGCATTCAGATTGCCACCACGGACGGCGTTTTAAATATTGAAGAGCTGCAGCCTGCCGGTAAAAAAGCCATGAAAGCCCAGGATCTGCTGAACTCCCGCCGTGAATGGTTCACCGTCGGCAACATCCTTGCCTGATTTTTCACCCGGTTTCGTGCCGGGTGCAGTTTAAAGCGATCCTATGAAAAAAAATACCAATCTGCGCAGCCTGGCTGCCGAGACTATTGTAAAAGTAGTCGAACAGGGAGAGTCGCTGAGCAATGTACTGCCCGCCGCCCAGAAATCACTGAGCGACAAAGATGCCGCGCTGCTACAGGAACTTTGTTACGGTGTTCTCCGTACGCTACCGCAGCTGGAATGGGTTATCGGTCAGCTGATGGAACGCCCAATGACGGGCAAGCAGCGCGCTATCCATTTTTTGATCATGGTTGGTCTTTATCAGCTGCTATTCACCCGCATCCCGGCGCATGCCGCGCTGGCCGAAACCGTTGAAGGCGCTATCGCTCTTAAGCGACCGCAGCTAAAAGGCCTGATCAATGGCGTATTGCGTCAGTTCCAGCGTAGACAGGATGAGCTAACCGCTGCAATGGGCAAAGGCGACCAGCAGTATCTGCATCCAAAGTGGCTGCTGGAAAGATTAAAGCGCGCCTGGCCTGAGAACTGGCAACAAATTACAGAAGCCAATAATCAGCGTCCACCGATGTGGCTACGCGTTAATCGCCAGTACCACAGCCGCGCAGCCTGGCTGGCGCTATTGCAGGAAGCCGGCAAGAATGCCGAACCTCACCCACGTCACGCGGACGCTTTGCGCCTTGAAGCGCCTTGCGCCGTCTCGCAGCTACCCGGCTTCGAACAAGGCTGGATAACCGTGCAGGATGCCTCGGCTCAGGGTTGCGTTGCTCTGCTTGACCCACAAAATGGCGAAACGATTCTGGATCTTTGCGCGGCGCCCGGTGGAAAAACCACGCATATCCTGGAAGCCGCTCCGCAAGCGCAGGTCATGGCCGTTGATGTTGACGCTAAGCGTCTGGCCAGGGTTAGTGAAAACTTGCAACGTCTGAATATGACGGCCGAAGTCAAAACGGGTGATGGCACGACGCCGGAAAAATGGTGCGCGAACAGGCAGTTTGACCGCATTTTACTGGACGCACCTTGTTCGGCAACCGGCGTTATTCGTCGTCATCCGGACATCAAATGGCTACGCCGCGATCGGGATATCCCGGAACTGGTTGCTGTTCAGCAGCAGATTCTGGATGCGATCTGGCCTTACCTTAAGTCTGGCGGTACGCTTTTGTATGCTACCTGCTCGGTGCTGCCGGAAGAAAACCATCAGCAAATAACGGCATTCCTGACGCGCCATGATGATGCGGTACTGTGCAGCATCGGTGACGGCAAAACGCCCGGACTACAGGTATTTCCTGACGCCCTGGACGGCGACGGATTTTACTATGCGAAACTGGTAAAAAAATAACGCCGTGGCCGGCTTGTCCGGCCTCATTATTTCCTTCTGAACAGACTGAAGCATAATGAAAATTATCATTCTTGGTGCCGGACAGGTTGGCGGAACGCTCGCTGAAAACCTGGTAGGTGAAAACAACGATATTACCGTGGTGGATACGGATTCCGGCCGCCTGCGTCAGCTTCAGGATAAATACGATCTACGCGTTGTGCAGGGGCATGGCTCCCATCCACGAGTGTTGCGAGAAGCAGGCGCGGAAGATGCAGATATGCTGGTGGCGGTAACCAGTTCAGATGAAACGAACATGGTTGCCTGTCAGGTTGCCTATTCCCTGTTTAATACGCCTAACCGGATTGCTCGTATCCGCGCGCCGGATTATCTGCGCGATGCGGAAAAGCTGTTTATTCCGGAAGCCGTCCCGATCGATCATCTGATCTCGCCCGAGCAGCTGGTTATCGACAATATTTACCGCTTAATTGAGTACCCGGGTGCGTTGCAGGTGGTGAATTTTGCCGAAGGTAAAGTGAGTCTGGCCGTGGTAAAAGCCTATTACGGCGGGCCGCTGGTGGGTAATCCTTTAGCCGTTATGCGTGAACATATGCCGCATATCGATACGCGCGTAGCCGCTATCTTCCGCCAGGATCGCCCTATCCGTCCGCAAGGCTCGACCATTGTTGAAGCAGGTGACGAAGTCTTCTTTATTGCCGCCAGTCAACATATTCGGGCGGTAATGAGCGAATATCAGCGTCTGGAAAAGCCTTACAAGCGCATTATGATTGTGGGCGGCGGCAATATTGGTTTTGGCCTGGCGCAGCAGCTGGAAAAAAACTACAGCGTGAAATTGATTGAACGTAATCAGCAACGCGCTGCAGAGCTGGCCGAGCTTTTGCAGAATACGATTGTTTTTTATGGCGACGCGTCCGATCAGGAGCTGCTTGCAGAAGAGCACATCGATCAAATCGATCTTTTTATTGCCATCACTAACGACGATGAAGCGAATATCATGTCGGCGATGCTGGCCAAAAGGATGGGTGCCAAAAAAGCGATGGTGCTGATCCAGCGTAAAGCCTATGTCGATCTTGTTCAGGGCAGCGTGATCGATATTGCTATTTCACCGCAGCAGGCCACCATTTCTGCACTGTTAAGCCATGTACGAAAAGCTGACATTGTGGGGGTTTCCTCTTTACGCCGGGGTGTTGCCGAGGCAATTGAAGCCATCGCACATGGCGATGAAACCACCTCGCGCGTGGTCGGCAGATCGATCAACGACATCAAGCTGCCGCCGGGAACTATTATTGGGGCGGTTGTACGTGGAGATGACGTGATGATAGCTAATGACAATCTGCGAATTGAACAAGGCGATCATGTGGTGATGTTCCTGACCGATAAAAAGTTTGTCTCCGATGTTGAACGCCTGTTCCAGCCAAGCCCGTTCTTTCTCTGACTCAGGGGCGGAATTCATCCGCCCGCTACCCGCCTGCTCACGCTGTGCTCGCTTTCGCCAAAGTTTTCTGCATCCGGCCGTTTTTCTCCTGCCTGAACATGGCAAAAGCCGGTTCGTTTGTTAGACTTACCAACTGGCACAGGAAAGGAGATAACAATGAGTTTATTCAAAGAGTTTCGCGATTTTGCTATGCGCGGCAACGTTGTCGATCTGGCGGTCGGTGTCATTATCGGTGCAGCATTCGGTAAGATCGTTTCATCTCTGGTGGCAAACATTATTATGCCACCGCTGGGGTTACTGATTGGTGGGATTGATTTTAAACAGTTTAGCTGGGTGCTGAAACCGGCAGCGGGCGATACGCCTGCCGTTGTAATGCAGTACGGTATCTTCCTGCAAAGCGTGTTCGATTTTATTATCGTGGCATTTGCTATCTTCCTGGCAATCAAGCTGATGAACAAGCTGCACAAGAAGAAAGAAGTAGAAAAACCGGCACCGAAAGTCAGCGCAGAAGAGACGCTGCTGACCGAAATCCGCGATCTGCTCAAGCAGAAAAACGGTCAGATTTAATTTTATAGCGCTTTACCGGGAACCGCCCTCAGCTGGCGGTTTTTTTCTGCCCCAGAAAGCAGAAGGCCAGTGGTAAAGTCTGCTTTACCACTGGCCTCCCGGGCTACATGTTTGTCCTTACGTCGATAGCTACCTTTACCTTTCTTATTGGCTTCGATTCGCGTTTTGAATAGCGGATCGTGCAGCAAAGCTTCTAAAGCATTATCGCGGATAACACCTTTTTTGTGCTGATACCTGGTCATTACGATTTCCTCATGTTGGTTTCGGCAAAGAATATAGGCCTGAAATGCGTAAAGATCAATCCGTCTGTGGGGACAGAGCGCCTTTTTCCAGCGCTTCAAGAATAGAGCAATAAACGCTGCTGTGAGCCGTGCCGCAGCAGGCATCGTTAAGCCTTTTTAGCGAGCGCTGCATGCGCTGTAACTCTGCGATCATTGTTTCAACTTCTGAAAGTCTGCTTTGTACGATAGTTTTAGATTCCTGACAGGTATGATGTTCAGGATCAACGCGGATCGACAGCAGCTCCCGGATCGCTTCCAGCGTAAAGCCAAGCTGCCTGCCATAGCGGATAAACCTTAGACGCTGAAGATCGTTTTCACTGTATAACCGAAAGCCGCCTTCGGTGCGGATCTCGTGCTCCATCATCTGCTGCTTTTCGTAGTAGCGAATGGTATCTGGCGTTACCTCCGCAAGCTTCGCAAGCTGACCAATTTTGTACATTATTTATCTCCGAATAGCCGCTGCTGCAAACGCTCACCATATTCCTTTCCGAGAAAACCGGTATCCATTCCCGCCTGTCGAAGTTTACTTTCCAGAAGTGCAAGCCGCCTGGCATAGCGATCGCGGGTGGCGTCTTCTGGCTCCAGGCCAGCCAGCAATTCATTTAGCTCAATGGCTTCCCGACGCATTTCCAGTTCTGGTGGCAGATAGCCCGAGTTTTTTAATAGCCTGTAGGCCGCACGCAGTTCGGCTGGCACATGGCTGTCGTCATCAAGCTGTAGCTTTTTGCCGTTACCGGGCAGGTTATCAAACTCGCCGTTTTTTTGTGCTTCAGTAATGTGCTGCTCTACCAGTTGGTCAATTAACCACATGGTCACCTCACGAATGAGTGGAAAAGGGAAAGCATAACGCGTGGCGGGAGGATGGGGAAATAACAGGCATAAAAAAACCGGGCATACGCCCGGTTTTTCCAGATTGCGGCAGATATTACTCTGCTGCTTCTGCTTGAGCTTCTGGACGATCAACCAGCTCGATGTAAGCCATCGGAGCGTTGTCACCAGCGCGGAAGCCACACTTCAGAATACGAGTGTATCCACCGGCACGGCTCGCGAAACGCGGGCCCAGCTCGTTAAACAGTTTTGCCACGATCTCGTTATCACGAGTGCGGGCGAATGCCAGACGACGATTAGCTACGTTGTCGGTCTTGGCAAGAGTAATCAGCGGTTCAACTACACGACGCAGCTCTTTCGCTTTTGGCAGGGTCGTCTTGATGATTTCATGACGAACCAAAGAGCCTGCCATGTTGCGGAACATAGCCTGGCGATGGCTGCTGTTGCGGTTCAGTTGACGACCACTCTTACGATGGCGCATGACCTTATCCTTCTCAGTGAAACCTTAACCTGTGATCGGGTTATTCATCAGCGATGCTAGCGGGCGGCCAGTTTTCCAGGCGCATGCCCAGAGACAGACCACGAGAAGCCAGCACGTCTTTAATCTCGGTAAGAGATTTTTTACCAAGGTTAGGCGTTTTAAGCAGCTCAACCTCGGTACGCTGTACCAGATCACCGATGTAGTGGATAGCTTCTGCCTTAAGGCAGTTAGCAGAGCGGACAGTCAATTCCAGATCGTCAACAGGGCGCAGCAGGATCGGATCGAATTCTGGTTTCTCTTCTTTCACTTCCGGCTGACGTACATCACGTAAGTCAACGAAAGCTTCCAGTTGTTCAGCCAGAATGGTTGCCGCACGACGAATCGCCTCTTCAGGATCGATTGTGCCGTTGGTTTCCATTTCGATGACCAGCTTGTCCAGGTCAGTACGCTGTTCAACACGCGCTGCTTCAACATTGTAGGCAATACGTTCTACAGGGCTGTAGCAAGCGTCGACTAACAGACGACCGATCGGGCGCTCATCTTCTTCCGAATGAATTCGGGCAGAAGCCGGCACATAACCGCGACCACGCTGAACTTTGATACGCATGCTGATAGCCGCGTTCTCATCAGTCAGGTGGCAGATCACGTGCTGCGGCTTGACGATTTCGACATCACCATCATGGGTGATATCGGCTGCAGTCACAGGGCCAATGCCAGATTTATTCAGAGTGAGAATAACTTCATCTTTCCCCTGAACTCTTACCGCCAGCCCTTTCAGGTTGAGCAGGATTTCCAGGATATCTTCCTGTACGCCCTCTTTGGTGCTGTACTCGTGCAGTACACCATCAATTTCAACCTCGGTCACCGCGCAACCCGGCATTGATGAAAGCAGAATACGGCGCAGTGCGTTACCAAGAGTATGGCCAAAGCCACGCTCTAAAGGCTCAAGGGTCACCTTGGCGTGCGTCGAACTCACTTGCTCGATATCTACCAGGCGCGGTTTTAGAAACTCTGTCACAGAACCCTGCATTGTGTCCTC
>Ga0153982_1000378_pt1 | contig 12353 bp, 16 predicted proteins | sample TSGA066MetaG_FD_104743 | JGI IMG/M metagenome (GOLD analysis project Ga0153982, IMG submission 104743) | Attine ant fungus gardens microbial communities from Georgia, USA - TSGA066 MetaG | ecosystem: Host-associated > Fungi > Mycelium > Unclassified | place: USA: Georgia, Alexander Wildlife...
TCTCGAGATGTGACTGGCATCGATCGAAAGGTCTTCTTAAGGGCTTTAAGCTGGCTTTGAGACCGTGGGAATCGTCGAAGATTTGATGGAGATATGACCAAATGAAGTTTGTGACAGCTAGAAAGAAAGTGTAGCAGTTCTAAGACAGGATTGCTTGGCCAGCTTCTTGAGATGGAGATGAATAGGAATAAGGCCTGCCAGAGCCTTAATTCCACCTATTGAAGAAGTGCAAAAAGCACCTAGAATCCAGAGAGCAGTCTTGTATTGCATGGTTGCCAGAAGAGAGACCTGTGCCTTGGTAGGAGCTCCAAAAAAGTACTAGAGTCGAAAGCATTAAGTGGCAATAGGAACAACACAGGACCAATAGAGAAGTTGCTTTTGTAGGGAAAGAAGACCTCAAGAGGAGTTGCCAAGCATGTCCATTGCCTTAACAGTGGTTAGTGCCTTAGTGGAATAGAACTAAACATGTTTCTTGAAGGAGAGCTGTCAATCAAAATAAAAGCCCAAGTATTGCCAGTAAGTCTTGGGTTTGAGAATAGGAGTGCCAATGGCTAAAAGATCCAGCTCGGGGTTGGAGTTATTATGCGCCCTAGAAAAGTGAAAGATCTCTGACTTGTCATACTCTATGACCAAGCCAAAGAACGCCATCAAGTCTGAAACTATACTATAACTACTAGTAAGCTCTGGCAGGGTTTTGTTATACATTCTTCTCTGGGAGACCAAGAGACCATCGTCTATATAAGAAAGAGTGGAAGTATCTAAGTTGAGAGCCTGAGCTCGATATTCAAAGAGATGGAGAAGAGGCAGAATATAGAGTGCTAAGCGAATAGGAAAGAGAGCAAAGCCTTGCCCTACACTAATATCTGCATCACAGATATAAGAGAGAAAGGAATTCCAGGCATATTGGGTTGATCTACCTACAAGATAGTCAGAAAAGAAATCTACTAAGCAATTTATAAAGCCAAAGTATTGAAGGATCACAGTAAGTATACTGTGATTGAGGGAAAGAAAGAACTATACAATGTCAAAGGTGACAACACTAATCTTGAGGCCCTTGGCCTAGCCAGAGCAAACCAAGTGAGTGAGAAAGAGACCAGCGTCTTCAGTAGACCTCTGAGCAATGCCATTAAGTTGGTTAGGATGGAGAACACTGTGCTTGATAGTATCAAACTGGAGTCACCTAGCAATCATCTTCTTAATGAGCTTTCCAAGGGTATTGAGTAGGACAATGGGTCGAAAGGCCTTAGGAGTGTTGTAGACTGGTTTTCCAGGCTTGGGAATAATGACAGAGACTGACTCCTTAAAGTGTCAAGGCCAGTGTTGCAGAGTAATGCAAGAGTTAGCAAGTGAGAGAATACCAAAGGCACAAATGTTGTCAGCTAGGATACTCTTGAGGTAGTGCCAAGTAATATGATCAGAACCTGGAACAGAGACATTAGAATAGGCCTTAAGGGCCTCAGACATTTCTAGCATAGAAAAAGATACCAATGGTCAAGGGGCCAAACAAGGAATATCATCTAGAATAGACAGCTGAACTGAGTGATTAACAGCAGCATTGTAGGACGAGTAAAGAGCATGTCACAAGTCAGAAAGAGTGTTACAGGGGAGACCTTGGTACTGAATGGCCTCCACTGCAGGTAACTTACGTTGCTTGACCCAACTCATAAGGTCCCAAGGGCATTTGTTGGTAGATACAATCTCTGCAATCCTGTTGTCAAAGAAAGACCGTTTTGTAGATCTTGTAGTAAAGCAGAACATATGCCAATCCTCTCTAGCTCTTGTGCACTTATAAGTTGCCAGTGCATTTCTGCACTCATTGTTCCACCACTCCTTAGAATGAGCAGTAATAGTGATGTTCCTAGCATTAGCATCCCATGCATTAGAAATTATCCTAGAAATTGCCTTAGAGAGCAAGTCCAGATCATTCACAGAGTCCAGCTTGGAAAAATTGAGAGCATAAAGCCCTATAGTGACAAAAGAGAGAAAGTTATTCTCCTTGTCACTGTTGCATTTGAGGACCTTTCTGCTAAAGCAAATGTTCTTTGGTGAGATAGGGAGGTTAACTAGGAGAGGAGCATGGTCTGAGGGCCATCTAAGACCAGGCTCAATGCAATACAAGACTTGAGCACAGCTCATGCCTTGAAAGATGAGGTCTATGACTGAGTTAGCATGGTCATCAGTGTCTGAGTAGTGAGTAGGGACAGGAAGCTCTGGAAGCAAGCACATAAGACCAAGAGAGTCAGCCAAGTCCATCAAGGCCTAGCCAGCTACAGGATAAGAGGAGATAGATGGATCCCATTCTGCATCTCTAATGTTAAAGTCCCTACCCATATACAATAAGTTAGGAATATCAATAATCTGATCCAGCATGAACTTGACAGTTGAGTAGCGGTCATCCAAATAGACGTTCATAAGAAAGTGACACTCTCCTCTGTTAAAGAAAGACAAGAGCAGGATGTTATGGTGGTCAATCACATCTTTTCTCAAGCTAAACCTAAGTCTAGAGAGACAAGAGTGAATAAAAGCCATAACTCGAGGAACGTCCCCAGAGTCCCTCTTGGATGCCCTTGAGGCACTAGAATAAACTGCACCTCCTCTGTTTGAAGAGGCACTAGCACCAAAGCCAGACTGGTGCATGGCTAGAACTTTCTTCATAGGAAGATCAGGAAACATATTGTGGAGACGAAGAAGGTTCTCATACTCTGGGTGAGCAGAGGCCAGAGCAAACCTTGAAGTAGACTAGAAGTTTCTACTACATGCCGCTTGGGCAAAGGACTTAGGAGCCTGTTTGGGTACCTGAGGTTTGGTGGCCACCTTTGCGAGGGTGGGCTTAATGGTAACTGTCTTGGCTGGTAGAGGTGAAGAAGGTACTCTCGACACTACTAGAGCAAAAGTAGGTATGTTCTGGAAAGGTATAGAGGGGTTAGTTGAGGAAGGGACTTTACCCTTGTTCTTGCTCTTTTTGTTAGTAATAGTAGTGAAAGGAGCTTCCTTCACTGCTAGTTAATCAACTGCTATCTCTATATCTGGAGATGGCTCCTGGGGTAAGTTAGGACCATAGAGAGTGCTCATTGCCTCTATAAGTGAAGGAGAATCAGGCTGAGATAAGACCTTAAAATGATTCCATCCTGCTATAGACACGGTTTGGAACAAGTGCCACATAATGGAACTTGCTCCCAAAATAGGAGAAAACTGCTCAATTGGATGGCTTTCAATGGGATGCTTCATTCAGAAGCATATGATATACAATACAGACGAAGCGAGAACTTTGATATCATTTTCTAAATAGCCAAAGTAACCCAACAAAGATATGACATGGTGTTTACCATCCCTAAGTCACAATCAGGTGTGACATTAGGTGTGACACCTGAGGTAAGCTATCACTGTTATGGATGACTAATGTGTCACTTGTTACATCACAGGTACTACCCTCTACTAGGGAGAATGACTCAGTTGTTCTATGGTTTGGGCCATGAGACATCAAACTGGTTGACAAAGGGGCCTAGAGAGCAGAAATCATCCCAAAGATAAGGCCCCTGCTCTCCTCAGCAAAAACTTGATCATCCTAACTCATAGAATGTGTTCTCCCTTCAGGAGCAGAAGGAGAGGAAGCAGTAGAGAGCTAAAGAGGGGCAATTCTATAAGAGAGCTTGCCTATAATAATCCTAGAGGTAGTAAGTGTCCTGGAACTAGGACTAACCTCCTTCTCATCACTTTTCTCCTTCTCAAAGAAGAGGGCTCAGGAAATGTTTTCCTAGCGACCTCAGCAACTGAGATACTCCTGGAGAAGTGTCTGACAGTACGACAAGCATAAGAGCATCCTCTGGGATGAACACATTTACCAGCCCTAGAGCTGGCATGAGAAATAAGGTTGAGTGAGTCTGGAGACTCACCAACACTAGTAGAGGTAGTCTGGGAGCCAGAGAAACAAGTATTGGTAGCAGATGATTTATTCTAAATATTTAATTTAACTATGGTAGTAGTTAGAGGGAAAGAAGAGATGTGATAGCTAGCTATTGTCTCTTTCAATAAAGTCACTTACAGTTGTCCACAGTGTTCCTGAGTTGCTAGGACCTCACAGCTGTTACCACTACCCAGGTTCTAACAACTAAGGGGTTTTTTAGGATTAGAAAAGAACTTGATAGAGTTCTCAATTGATTGTGCTATACTATATATATACAAGTTATACTATTTGTCTATATTTATTTTACAAGTGTCTACTAGTCCTTAGTTTAATTCAAGTTCATTTTGTTTTACTTAGTTATGGTTGAGACAACTTATGATACAACAGATTAAGAGGAAGGACAAATACTTAGTATGATAGAAAGGACTTATAGCAGAGTTATCTAGATACTTGGGAAGGGAAGGAAAGTCTGGGTAATGCAAAGGAAGTAATAGAAGAGTTTGCAAAAGAATACAGAAGAGACATAGAAGATATCAGGAGACAAGATAAGAAAAAAAGAAACATTTAGAAAAGGAGAATTGCTAAGAAGATTCACAGCAAGGAGACTATTTGGATAGTCAAACAAAAGGTACAATAAAGAATATTAGGCAAGATTGGAGATAAAAGATAAAGTAGCTCAGATGTCACCCAAGTGGTAGACAACTATGTATATTACCTAAAAGATAAAGTAGCTATACAAAACAAATAAGAGTTTGGTATTGGTAAGACAATATAATAATATACCTTAGACATCACCCAAGTGATAGATAACTGAGGGGAATGTCTGCGAGAGTTGTCTATATAAGTATGCAGAGCAAGAGATGATGTGAGTTGTGGAACTAAAGTTAGATTGTCTTAGATTGAGATAGTCTCACATTTACACAGCCTCATTGCTAACCAAACTACATCTTTGTTACTAGACCACTTCATTAGGAGAGAAATTGGAAGTGTTAGAAGGGAAAAGACATAAGACAATAGAAACAATTAAAGAAGAAAAAGAGAAAGTTGAGTAGGAAAATTTAGGAATCAGGAAATGAACTAAGAAAGATAATGATGAAATGGGCAACATTTGAGACCCATATGATGAGTTGTGAAAATCCTCAGGACAAGGAACCTTGAGAGAGGGGTAATGTTATAACTTGGCAAAATAGCTAAGTCAATATTTATTTTTCTTTTAGTTTCCAAAGATTGAACATGTGGGATAGTTAGGTGAATTGGAGTATATGGGACTTTACAAATAAGATTAAATAGTAAAAAGTATATAAGTAGTAGACAGGAATTGAATAAGAACTCTATTGAGTTCTTCTTGTTAACTCAGATAAGAAGTAGGGTTAAGTGCTTATTGCTCAATTTTTACACATGCATGGGATTTGAGATAAGAAAGAAGGAAAAATTCAAGAAAGCAGAGGAGTTTGCAATGAGAATAAAAGATGTTTATGAAGAAGTAGAAGTAACCCTAAGAAAGAGTTAGAAAGAGATAAGAAAGTATACAGATAGAAAGAGGAGTAAACTAGAAGAATACTGAGTAGGAGATTGGGTGCTCTTAAGCACATACCAAATGCAAAAAAAGCAATTGGAAAAGCTGACTCAAAGATTTATTAGACCTTATAAAGTGAAGAAGATAATCTCAATAAATGTAATCAAATTAGATCTACTAAGTATAGTAAAAATACTCCAGTAGTCAATGTCAGTAAAATGCAAAGGTACAAAGATTAAGTAGAGGGCCAGAAAAAGAAATACCAGTGATAATCAAGGGAAAAGAAGAATACAAAATAGAGAAGATATTAAATAAGATTAGAGGAAAATACAGGTACTCAGTATAATAGAAAGAATATACTGTGGGAAGGTGAATGAGTTCAGAGAGGAAAGTAGTCTTAGGGTTGAGTAGTTGAGGGTAAAAGATCTTCTATTTTTGTGTTGTGTCATATTTTTGTGTACTCTAATTTATGTAATAGCTAGAGTATTTTCTAATAATTAAATAATTAAATGATAAAAAAAGCAAAAATAGTAAGAAAATAAAGGAATATAATCAACTAAGGAAATGAAATAAAAAGAGGAAAAATATCAGCATTCTGTAAATATGTCATATGACAGAAAATACCCATTTAATAATATAATTTCCTTTTTATTTTATATTATTACTAATTTTTTGCTTCTAAACTCCTGTTGTCTACTCCTATAGGATCACGATGTAGACTAGTTACTTGTACTCCTCCTATTCTGGACTTAGTATAAGTACTCCAGTAGTCACATCCTAGTTCCTTAGTTCGTAGATTAAAGTCATTTACATCTTTAATATCTACCTCTATTCCTATCAATCTATATACCACTCTTTTCCTGATCTCCTGGCAACAATCCCATCCTTCTGAAATATGCAACTGCACATGCGACAGCAGATCGAGGCACAGCACACGAGCTGAGGCCAAGGTTGTTCCCATTTTGTTGTCAAATCCTGCTTATTCTAGGGTAATTTCACCCCTACTCCATCCCGTCCTTGACAAAATAGCCCAAAGGCTACCCCACACCTCCCCCTTTCTTTCTAAGAATGACATCCTTGTTGTGTCCTTAATGGTCTCTTCTTCTTCCTCTCCATCAATATCTTTCTTATCCACAAATTCTGTGATTTCAAGGTACTTTTGAGAGCAAGAGTAATAAGGAATAAGTCAAAAAGTTGCAAATTTTAAATGTGACACTATCCCATTGACTTCTGTTAACAGGTAAGCACCACTTTGTAGATGTTTGACTACCACCATAGGCCCAAAGTAGCAAGGTTTGCCTTTTCTACCTATATCAGGCTTGATCTTTTTATTTAAGACCAAAACAAGCTCTCCAGTTCTGAAATCATAATTGCAGATTCAATTGGCATTTTTTTTCTCAAACTCTTGGATAGAAGTATATCTAGCAGCCAGCACCCAGATATGAATAGTCACCAAGTCCTCATTATGTTTCTGGAGTATATGTGCACAAATAGAAAGGAGACTTGCTGTAGATAGATGAGAATTGATCCTTACTGCAAGAAAAGTGGCTTTAGTGATGTCAAAGGGATGTAACAGCTCAACTCCATGGACAGCATAGTATAGTGTTATCCCAGTTGACTTCTGGGTGGTGACGTAGTCAGCCCAAAATACATATGGTGTGTACTCATACTACTTCTTAATATTTCTAGCACACATTTTAACCAGGCTGTCTCTGATAGTTTAATAGGTCATCTCTACCACTTCATTTGATTATGAGTTGTAAGCTGAGATTCTGATATGATGGATATGGTAGTGCTCTGCAATCCAATCCAAGGCAGTAACAAATAGGGTTCCATTATTTGTGACAATCTCCTCAAGTCTATCCTAGTAACACAAAATTTTATCAAATATAAATTGTCCTATCGTCCTACTAGTCTTGCAGATCAGAGCCTTCCATTCTGGCCATCTAGTCAGTGAATCCCTTGCTTGTACAATATATTTATGCCCCTGCGATAGCAGCATGTGCATTGTGTTAATATATACTTTTCAAAAAAGTGGAGCTGGAATTTGAATAGTTAGAGGGAGTACAATATGTTTAGTAGACTGAATCTAGCATTGGTAATAGATATTAATGAACTGCCATACATTGCTGTCAATAGCTGGCCATCAGAAGCAATTACCTATAGTTCGTTGAGTGGCATAGAAGCCCTTGTGACCTAGTTGGTCATGTACTTTAATCAGTAATTGGTAATATTTCTCTTGTTTCTCTACTACTTGCTGATATCTACCTCAATGTTCTCACTACCACATCTTGCCTCCTTGAAGGAAAAACTTGCCTGGATATTAGAGGAAGTGTTGCTTGTCTTTCCTAGTGAGTTTTTCTAGCACTTTCAACGTCTCCAAAAATCTTCTAATCTCTCTCAACTCTGCTTTCCTCTTTTTGGTCCCTTCATCTTTTCTTCCCAACTGTATAAACTCCTTCTACACACTTAATTTATTCTCTCTCCTCTTTCTTTTTAATGCAACATCCTTGTTATTTCAGATGCTCTCTCCTATGCTTAATGCCAATCTTTCATCCCTTTTGTTTTGTTTGCTTGCTACCCATACTCTACAACCAATTATCTCGTTCATCCAGTTCTTAGCCTCTTCTACATCTTTGTCTCCTTCCTCATCTTTTGTTACTCTTTTCCTTGATAGTCCGTCTGGTCTCTTATGCTTTGTTCTGAGTACATGCACCAACTCAAAGTCAAACATTAGGATTGTTGCGATCCATTTATTTATAGCAACATTGGAATATAGGTCTAGTTTATTTAACATCTCTTTTATGTACTGAGCATTAACTTTGACCACCAGTTTCTTTACTCCTATTATCCATAACTTCATTGCATTTAGAGCTCAAAATAATCTATACAACTCCAATTTTGCTTGTGAGTACCTTGAAATTTGTTCGTTCCATGAAATTAATCTGAACCTTGTAGGTCGTTGTTGTTCTTCTACATCTAGCTAGGCCAATATAAAGTCTACTGCAATAACAAATGTATTCAAGATAGCTATGCACTCCTTCATCTCCCTTATTGCTAATGCCTGCTCCTCTAGTCACAAGAAAGTGTTAGACAATAGTTCTATGCCCTCTGTTCTCTTCTTCATTAGATGGATCCCCAGCACAAACAAGGGTGGGTATGGAGATATTGATAGTAAGGTTTCTAGGAGATCTTTTGGAAACCATCTCACAATTCTTATGCCTGATGGCATCATTCCTAGTACTTGTTGGACCTTTACAGCTACCCTCTTATATGCTAGGCACTGTGCCATACTGTTGTATATAAAGGATGATGCAAGGACTATCTCTATAAGAAAATTCTCTTCTCTTGTTATTTGTCCTTTTTCATCTATATCTCTCACTACCAACATTCTGTTTCTTAATCTGTCCCTGACCCTTTTCTTTGTTAGTACTAATACCCATCTCCTTTCATTCCCTGGATCTGAAATTTCCATTTCCATACTACCATCTACTTGCTCGATCTTCCCTAGCTTTATACCCTTTTGCCACAGTCTCCCCAGTAACAACTAGTATGGTGCTGACTACACCACAAATGCATGTGCATATGTTTTTACCCCTCCCATTTCCAATTCCAAGTACTCCACACATCTCTATAACTCCTCCTTCCCTCTATTTACTGTTTGCATTATCATTTTTCTCTTTCTGTTTACCTCTAACCCCAGCTCATTACATAGGTCCTCTCAAATGATCACAATTTCTGACCTCTTATCTAATAATCCCAACTCTCATTGTCTCCCCATAACTACCATCTTCACCTCTCACAGTGGTGTTACAAACTCTAGTGGGGTCTCAGGCATGGTGGCTAAGGTGGCTCTAACTGCTGGCATTTTGTTTTATGTATGTGTCTAGTCCACCATCTTCCATTGTAGGTCCCCACTGAGTGCCAACAGATCTCAAATTTGGATATTAGGTACCTCTACCTCTAGTATCCTTTGTAAGACCTGGTGTAGTGCCTTTGCATCTGCAATTTGTGGCTCTTGATAGTATGTAGGCTACTATATCCTCTTTGTCTTCTCCTTTCTGCTTCTATTAGTCTATTGTTCTCCATCTTTCCCTCTCTTATCTGCCCCTTTCTCTACTTTCTTTCTCTTCTGCGCTCTTGTTATCACCAATCCTCCAACCTTCTTCTTTTCACTCTCCAATTCTGCCATAGCCTTCCATACCAACTTTTCTTTCTCTACCTGTATAGCTTTAACAAATGAGATAGTATGTCCCTCTTCTTGAGCTTTGCATCTATTACTTTTTTGAGTCCCCCAGGATGGCAAGCATTAATTAACGACCTATCTGGGTGTATGTAGTACCCATTTTATTGTCTTAAAACTCATCATAACTGAACATATTCTTCAGCTATTAGGTATATCCTCAAACAACAGTCTGCTCTCTTGTAGAAATAACAGGAAAAATCTTGAGGCATAAGGGCCGAAGGCTGGGAATATCTGGGGTATGTGGGTGCTCCAGCAGCACTTGTCACTGCAATGGTAGAAGCTCCAAAACAAGAGAGCAGGAGAAGGTTCTTGGTCATCTCTGAGACTATGTCATATTCCAAAAATTTGACAATTATGTAATTTAATTCTCCTAATAACTCTCCTAAAAATATTATAATTAGTAGGATAGCATAGTAGACTACTCTCTTCCTATTCTGGATTTCCTATAAGTACTGAGTAGTTACAGTATATTGGCTCAGTCAGTAAATTAACGTTACCTGGTCCTAACTCTCTCCCTGTCCAATCCAGATTTACTAGTTCACTTCTTTAGGACCCCTTCTTCAACGACTTCTCTCCATTCTGAAATATGTGACCACTTCACAACTGGAGACCGGGGCGCAACACATAAGTTGAAGCCAAGATCGTTCATTAAAGTCATATTTCACTCTGATATCTTCTACCTTCCATCAGAGTTTTCCTTTGAAATTTTATACTATTGCTAAGTACTATTCCCTTCTGGTGTAGTATATTATTCTGTTCCAGAGAGTACTTTTATATACTACTTTACTTCTTTGCTCCCGCTGTAATTTCTGTCCTTGATAGGTTAGGGCAAATAGCTGTGCATAAGCTATTGCATATGCATTGTCTTTCACATTCAACTATAGGAGCTTTCTGGTAAGTTCATCTACTTGTTCTTGTTCCTCTTTCTTCTTTTTCTTCTCATCCTCAAACCATACCTTTCTTACTCTTACCTCTTTCTTTGTAGACTTTTTCCTCTTCTTTTTCTCTTCCTTCTCACTATCCAATTCTGACTCTGTTTCCACTCCAATCACCTCATCCTCTGACTCCTTATCACTCAACTCTTCCCTTCTCTCTTTCTTCTCCTTTCTCAATGTTTGCCCTCATCCTCCTCTTGCTGATGTCTTCCTCAACACAAAATGGTCTGCTTCTATTGCCTTTTCTACTTCTGGGACCTAGTTACTCTTGAAGTCAGGATCTTGGGCCTCTAAACAGTCGCTTATTGTATATTGTAGCTCTTAAGGAAGTCCTTTCCAAAAGTATTCATCATGTTGCTTCTTGTTGATAATATCTGCTTCTACCAGGTCTGCTGCAACAATCTAGAATTTCCTGTAGTATGTGTCCAAGTCCTCTTCATCTTCAATGCTCTCTTTTGCTGACTTTTTGACTAATTTGACCAGTTTGGCCACTGTCAGTTTGTTTTCTAGAAGGGTCTTTGAGTAAGCCCCTATTATTTTCCTTTCCAATATCACATAGTTGTCTCCATATCTCTTTAGTCTTTTCCAAAACTTCTTTGTCTTCTTGTCCATATACTTCACTACCATCTTTGTCTTCTTCTTTGTTGTCAACCCATGTCTTTTAGCTAACTTCTTAAATTTCTCCAGAAACTCCTTTAACCCCTCTGGATTCCTCAAATCAAATTCTGGGGCTCACCTTGATCTTGGGGCTAGTATGTCCAATACTCTTGTAGTCATGGATGTCAACATAATTAAATTTTTAGTAGGGTTCAATAGTTTTCTTTGTGTGTGTTCCCTTAGACTTTCTTCTTCTATTTAAGGTCTCTTAGACTTATTGCTTTCCTTAGCTGCTTTCTTGGGCCTTGTGACTTCTGCTGGTCTTTTCTTTGGGTATGTTCTTCTTTTTGTCCTTAATGTGCTGATACTAAGACTATCTTTTGACTGATTTCCATTAGGTGTTTTGGTAACAGGATTAGAGGATAGACAACTATTGTCTTGTGGTGGGCTCTAATTTATGGAAAGGTAAACAAGTTCAGAGGGGAAAGTGGTCTTAAGGTTGAGTAGTTGAGGGTAAAAGATCTCCCATTTTTGTGTCGTGTCACATTCTTGTGTACTCTAACTTATGTAATAGCTAGAGTATTTTCTAATAATTAAATAATTAAATAATAGAAAAAGTGAAAATAGTAAGAAAATAAAGGAATATAATCAACTAAGGAAATGAAAAGAAAAGAGGAAGAATATCAGCATTCTGCAGGTAGCCCGAAGGCTACCCCCACAATACAGTAGAAGAAGACACCTAGAAACCAAGGGAAAACTTAGAAAACACACAAGAGTTAGTGGATCAGTTCAAAGAAAGAAAAATAAGATAAGCAAGAGGAAGAAACAATAAGAAAGACCACAAGGGAGAAATGCTAGGAAAAAATATTATACAGATGGAACAATAAGAGATTTGACAGAGAATATTAGGGACAACTAGAAAAAAACTGGAAAAAATAGAAAGGAAAGAGGAGACTGGAAACCATTTGAGAAAAAGAAAAAGAAGAAAAGATTCAAGAAAGCAGGATAGAAAAATGGAATGAAAAAGATGAGATAGGAAACCTATAGAACCTATACAACAAACTATAGGAAATTCTCAGGATGAGAATTCTTAAGAGAAGGTATTGTTACTATGACTAAGAAAAGAGACATGGACTGGAATTGAACCAGTGACCA
>Ga0153982_1000380_pt1 | contig 12324 bp, 9 predicted proteins | sample TSGA066MetaG_FD_104743 | JGI IMG/M metagenome (GOLD analysis project Ga0153982, IMG submission 104743) | Attine ant fungus gardens microbial communities from Georgia, USA - TSGA066 MetaG | ecosystem: Host-associated > Fungi > Mycelium > Unclassified | place: USA: Georgia, Alexander Wildlife...
ACTACTAAATAGTGTCATGGAGGTATAACAAAATACCTGTTCAATAAACTACATAAATAGCTGGACCCTTGTTAGCAAGTAGCCTTACTAATGTGGGGGTAGCCTTTGGGCCACCTGCAGAATACTGATACTTCTTCCTCTTCTCATTTCTTTTCCCTAGTTTGATTATATTCCTCTGTTTATCTCATTTATTACTATTTTCACTTTTATCATTTAATTATTTAATTAATTAGCAAAAACACTCTTACTTATTACATAAGCTAGAATAGTAAAAGTGACACGACACAAAAATAAAATATATATCCTTTTACCCTAAACCACTAAACTCTAAGACCACTTTTCCCTCCGAACTCATTATCCTTCCCACACTAATGTTACTCTTTTGGTGTAGTGGTAAACCATACAGTATGTGACTACTGGTCCATAGTACAACTGTGACACTAAGGATCTCTTATCTTGAAGAAACACTTATTTTTCCTGGTAGAAAAACAGGTATTTGCAAAAATCTGTGGCCAAATTTTCTCTGCTCCTTCCCAATGTACCAGTTCATACACAATCTATAGTGTGACCCACATCAGGGATTTCTGATTATGATTGGGAGTATATTTGAGGATTACTTTGGGCAGTTTAGGAATTTGTGATAAACTACTCCAAAATTTTGCAAATTTATCATTGCTCAAGAATTGAGTGCTTGCAGATGTAAGGCTCTAGCTACAATGACTTAAACCTACTCCAAGTCTGAGTTGACAAAGAGAACTCATTAAAGTTCTTGATTTATTATATATTACTTATACAACTACTACATGGTCTGTGTACTACTTTCCCACACTCATCATATGATGTCACATGACTGTTACATGTGCTATTGTCATGTGATACTTTTCTGCACTTCTTTGTGTAGTAAGTTCAAAAGAAAAAAAAAAGAAAAGAAATATAAATAATGACTTAGCTGTTTTTCCAAGTCATAACACCACCCCCCTCTTAAGTTTCCTCATCCTGAGGATTTTTACAATTTGTGATATGGGTCAACTATGTTGCCTATTTCATCATCATCTTCTTTTGTCTACTCCCTGACTTCCAACCCTTTTTGCTTGATTTCTTCTTTTTCCTGAACTGTCTCTAATATTCTTCTTTCTTTTGTTTGTCCCCCTTTCTATTGCTTCCAGTTTTGTTCTAATCTTCCCCAATATTCCTTGTTATATTGCCTATCTGTTCACCCAAATAGTTTCTTTACCATAAACCTCCCTGGTAATTCTTCTCTTCTAAATATTCCTTCTTCTTTTTCTTGTTGTCTCATATCTTCTATATCCTGCCAATATTCTTTCTCAAGTTCCTCAATTGCCTCCTTAGCATTTTCCAAATTTTTTATCTTTTCCCAGGTATCAGATTCTGCTGTGAATCCTTTCTATTATACCAAGTACTTATTCTTCTTTTGTATTCTCTGTTTATTTAGTATCCTCTCTACCTCCCACTCTTCTTCTCCTTCAATTATAACTAGAGCTAGTTGCTCTCTTTTCTGCCCTTCTACTTGCCCTACATATTTTCGTATTTTACTAACATTAACTACTAGGTGTATTTTTATTGTACTAGGTAGCTCTGTGTTTGATAATACAATCCTCTTAATTTTATAAGGGCCAATAAATCTTTCTGTTAACTTCTCTGTTTGCCTTCCAACTATCTGATATTTTAGATCTTTAGTGCTTAGCATTATTAAGTCTTCTACTTTATACTCGTGTCAAGGACAGAATGACGGAGGACAGAGGGACAGAGTAATAGATAGGAATTAACTCTGGAACAGAGTAATGTACTACGTCAGAGAATAGATAACACTTAGCAATGGTGTAAAACTCCAAAGAAGACTCCAGTAGGAAGTGAAGGACATTGGAGCAGAGTATGACTTAATGAACAACCTTGGCTTCAACTTATATGTTGCGCCCCAGTCTCCAGTCATGATGTTGGTTATGTATTTTGGAGTAGAGGGAAGTCGTCAAAGAAGAGGTCCTAAGAAAGTAGAATAGGAATCTGGAGTAGACAGGAAGAGTATTAGGACCAGTTGATGTTAAATTACACTGTAATTACACAGTACTTATAGGAAGTCTGGAATAGGAGAAGAGTAGTCTACTATGCTATCCTACTATTATTAATTTTAGGAGAATTATTAGGAGAAATAAATTACATAGTTATCATATTTCCAGAATATGACAGTACCCCTCCTTTAAGGCTGAGCCCTTGAAGCTTCTATGCATAAGCAATTTAAATATCACCTGACTCTGGTTTTAAAAATTCTTCTCTGCAGACTTTCAATCTGAAACTCTACCACCATGTTCTTCAACTCTACCTCAATTGCTAACCTCTCTGACTCCAACGATAAGTGCTATGAGACTGATTTAGCCAGAAAACGTGCTGAGATGAAGGCTCTGCTCTGAAAGCAGGAAGAAAAAGAATGCTTTGACTGTCAAGCCCAAAGAGAGGCAAAGTTAGTGGAGTGGAAAAGATTAGAAGAAGAAGCATGCAGGAAAGTGAAGGAGAAAGAGTTGTAGAAGAAGGCAGAGGAAGACGAGGCATGGAGAATAGTGGAGGAATGCCAGAGAGACCTGGTACACTATCTAGAGATAGATTGTGTCACCACTGTAGAACAACAATGGTGCAAAAATTGGGCAAAGACCTTCTTGTCACCTCCATCACCTCCTTCCAACGAGGAGATGAACCTCATTAATCTCCCACCTCTGACCAAGAGGCAACGTGTCTGTTATTTGCCCAAGGAAACTCCAGAGACCCATCAACAATGTGAGGAGTTGGCAAGAGAAATGGGAACATTAGTTGTTGGTAGAGGAAGTCCATGTGAGAGGTGCACGAACTTCAGAATCCTGTGCATTTCTCAAAATTTGCCATGAGTTTCCATTTAATTTTCTTTTGTCTATTTGCTAAATTTTATAGCCATGCAACTTCATGCACTCCTTGTGCCAAGGCTAAGGCTTCCTGTAAGCCTTTTGATACTGACAAGACACACGCAAAGGCGAGGGCAAAGGCAGTCTGGAGATCAAAAGTGAGGAAGACTAAACAACAAATGGACGTAATGAAAGAGGCAAAAGAGATGTTTACTGTGATAAGCAAGTAGAAAAGGTGGTGACAGTCCTCAATTATGTGCTAAAGAGTTCGTGGGAAGAAGTAGGAAGTAGGGGTATCAGAAAGAAATTAAAAAGTGAATACGCAGCTTATTTGGAATCTAAGTATAGAAGGAATAATGGGAGCTCAATCTAGATCCTATTCATATAGTGTCTCTAAGATGTCTACCTTTACACACCATAACAAGCTCACTAGTAGAATAGTCAGTAAACCACCCATAGGCCTTACCACACTCAATCAAGCCTTTATCTGTACCCCTACACCAAACCTTATGGGTGTAATATGATCTGAGTCAATGATTAGCCAGGCTTTTCAGGCCTGCTACTCCATAGAAGGTTGTCCAAGCAACCGCTGCATTTTGTCTCATGAAAGAGTAGGGTATATAGTAGAAAATATTCACCAACTCAACCTCTCACCAAGATTACCCCTTACATACTCAAGAGAATCACATTTACAACCTCAAGTGCTTCTGAGATGAAGGCAAGGGCCAAGAAGGCTTCCCCATCAATCTCCACTCTGAGAAATATATTAGAATATTACAAATGTTAGAGACTCAATTAAAAAGAAATAGAAAAGAAAACTCTCTATTCTACTACTCTCCCTCACGTCTCTCCTCTATGACACCACCATGCAGCCATGACAGCCGTCACCTTCCTGTCCTCCATACCTCCCAGACATGACCATGTGATCCTGCTCTACCTCCATACTTCACTCCTGCCCATTGTTCCCCGAACTCTGAACCAGCTTCCTTCTACTCCAAATACAGTCTAGAAACACATGACAGTGTGTCCAAGCATCAGCAATACAATTGTCATCTGGCGGTGCATTCGTTTCTTGACTGAGTCTAGTAGTGATGGGATCACTAGTCACTGATAGACTTTTGATCTGCCATCTTGATGTCATATTAGTCTAAGTCCACTCTAGATCGAAATTATCTCGCATTCCAAAGATATCTCTGAGCCTCTGATTTCTAGAGTTTTAACATTGATAGTCTGTATCTGAGAAATCTGATGCTAGCTCATCAGTCTTGCCTCCTGAGGTATATGCTATTCTAGCATGTGGCAGCTTGGTCACTACCTAATAGAAGTACCCAATCTTGGGTCTAGATTATGTCTGGGGCTTGTAGAAGATCTCTAGAGTGGATTCTAATAGTGAAATCCAGAGGTATAATGTATATCCCATGCTACATTTCCACAGAAAATTCTCTAGCAGTGTAACAGTGGAGTGGAAAGCAAAGGTTTCAAGGAAGTTGGAGGGCTTGAGTGAGTTGCGAGAGTTAAGAAAGGATGTCTGGAGGATCGTGGTAGCATTGGAGAAGCTGGCTGGAATAGAGGGTCAGGACTCCAATGAGGAAAAATTTTTGTGACTGGAGTCTAAGGGAGAGGAGATGGAGGTACAGGAGAGCAAGGGAAAGCAGAGGGAGCAGAGTTCAGATGGAGCAGAGGAGGAAAAAGACGTTGGAGAACAAGAAGAGGAAAACAGAATAGAGAGTGTGGAAAAAGAAAGTAGTAGTTTCTCTCTGGTTGCATATTCTGTTGGCACTAGAGTTTTGTAATTTCTTTTTTCTTGAATATTATTTTTTGTCTATGGGTAGAAAATGGATGTGAGTGATGACAATTTGAATACAATTATTTAACTACTGCAAGGGAAAACTGTAGAGGAATACAAGTGTGTGAATTTCTTTGCAACAGAGACTGCTTCTGAATACAAGTATTAGATTGCAACGGAAACTGTGGAGTGGAATACAAGTAAGCAATTTAGTACAAAGGAAATGGAAACTGCACTCCAAAATGTGTATAAGTACTTAAATCTTTTTTAAAACAGAGTGAATGCAGAGAAACGGAGAATAGGAAATAGAATGAATTTTTTGGTAGGATATTGGAGATGGAAGTTGCTTAGTAATTCTTTCACATGTTCCAGTTCTGTCACTGGTAACCATTCAGAGTCGTTGTCGGTATCTTTGTATTCCAGCCATATAACCTTGTAGAGCAGTTTGCATGCTCTCCGGCAGTCAATTTTGGAGTTGACTATCTTGGAGATTTTGTATTCTGGTTCTCCATTGATAATTACTGGTGCTGGTGGAGGTTCAGAACGCTGCAGAAAGGCATTGGGTGTGGTTGGTTCGAGCATAGAGACATGGAATATAGGGTGAATGATTCTCATAGTATCCAGAAGGTGAAGTGTGAAGGATTGCAGACTGGGTTGAGCAATTATCTCATATGGTCTGAGGTACTTTTTAGAGAGTTTCTGTAAGGGAACACCTCCATTTCTACCCCTGAACGGCATGACAACACTTCAGAGCTACCTTAGCCTGTTTAACTAGTAATACTTAAACACACTAGTTTAGCTCCAATCTTGCTAACCCTGACACTAAGAGATGTATATAATGTAAAAGACCCCTCTAGGAGCCTCATCCTAATCTCTGAGGATTCTCCTGGAGGTGAGTTGTACCCTAACTACAATTTGTAATACAACTGAGGATTCTCCTGGAGTTTTGTGCCCAGTTGCCCTTACAGTTTCTTTGATGGGTGAGTTGTCTGGAAGTACTGTGATCTGACAAATACTGATTGTTTGACTTGGAAGTCTGGTAGTTGTTGTCGACAAGAGTCAGCGGAGGGTTGATATTGCCTTTGGGCTTTGGTGATTTCCTCTTTGAGTGTGCCTTGTAGTTCGTCAAGGTCAACTATGAAGTCATGGGCATGAAAGGAAGCTATATCTCGCTCTGGGTATACAATGAGGTTAAGATGGTACTCTTTGTTGGCAAAGAATAGAGAGACACCAGTGGTAGCACTAGGAGCATTGTTGTAAGCAAACTCAGCCAGGGGTAACAGTTCCAACCAGTTGTCCTATTGGTAGTTGCAATATACACAGAGATACTGTTCTAACATCTGGTTGGTCCATTCTGCTTGACCATTTGCCTCCAAATGATATCCACTGGTAAAGTGAAGTCTTATATCTAGGGCAGTACCTAGGAAGTGAAAGAAGTAGGAGACAAACTCAAAGCCATGGTCAGATGTAACATGAGACAGAACTCTGTGTTTTGAAAAGACATGGATAACAAAAAGGCGTGCTAGTTCTGCTGAAGTGATGGTGTCATGAGTGGGAATGAATATGGCTTGTTTTGACAGGCGATCCACTATAACTAGGATGGTGTTGAAACTGGAGGAGAAGGGGAGTTTCTTAATGAAGTCCATAGAAATTGAATTCCATAGGTGTTCTGGGATAGAAAGTTGTTGGAGGGATCCATATAGTCTGTGACACTGTGGTTTGGATCTCACATAGGTAACACAAGACTTACAGAACTTTTGTATGTTGTTGTGGGTGTTTGGCCAGGTATAGTGTCTCTGTACGAGTTCCAGTGTTTTATTTTAGCCCAGATGTCCTGTTAGAACATGGTTGTGATGATACTGGAGAATTTGGAGATGTAAGTTGGTGTTATCCAGAATATACATTCTGTTGTCGAGTCTGAGATACCCTGTGTCATCTTTCGACCAATGTTCTTCTGGATGAAGTAGATAGTTGGAGATGGAAGAGTTAAAGGGAAGTGCTGCCAGAATATTGGAGTGGAGTTGGTTTTGATCCAATATTGTGGCTGTGCAAAGTGTCAGAGTGATGAGGATGGTTGCTCAGAGAGATGCTACAATTTGTTCATGAGTAAAGACTAGACAGAAATTATGAAAGTTCACTGAAGCATAGCTATTATCTCCCCCTTTTGGGTAGACATCCTATTGTATAGTGAGTACATCTGGTTTGGTGCCAAGACATCCAGGACAGAAACGAATTACAAGGTTGAATTGGGAGAGGTATTCCGACCATCTTGCTTGTTGGCATGTCAGAATCTTGGTTGTCAAGAAATATTCCAAGTTCTTGTGATCCGTCACAATGTCAATTGGTGAAGCGGAACCTTCCAAATAGTGTTGCCAAATTTTGAAGGCTTCAAATATTGCAAGTAATTCTTTATCATAGACGTCATAGTTGAGCTCTAGAGTAGAGAAAGTCTGGGAATAGAAGGCTACAGGGTGGATCTCATTATCTTTAGTCATAATCGAAAGAATAGCAGCAAGAGCATAGTCTGAGGCATTGGTTTCTATAACAAGCTGTATATCCAGAACCCAATGTGTAAGGATAGGAGCAGAGGTGAAGGCTTACTTCAGGGTATTAAATGCTATTCTACATTTGTCGTCAAAATTCCAAGGAGTGTCTTTTCTAGTAAGACAAGTGAGTGGAATGACTATGTCTGAATAATTGAAAATGAAACATCTGTAGAAGTTGGCAAATCCTAAGAAGAACTGAATATTCTTTACTTTCTTTGGTTCTGGCCACTCCTGAATGGTTTTCACTTTAGCGTTGGACATAGTCAAACCAGATGGTGATAGAACATAGCCTAGATATTCCATGGAATCTGAATGGAATTTGTATTTTTCTGCCTTTGCATACAATCCTGCTTTTTGGAGTCATTTCAATACTCCTTTAACGTAGCTCCAGTGTTGCATGATATCATTGGAGTAGATCAGGATATCGTCCAAGTAAACTACTATGCACATATCCAGGAGGTTGGAGAACACATTGTTCATGAAGCATTGGAAGGCAGCTGGAGCATTAGTTAGTCTGAACAGTATTACTGACTATTTGAAGGCTCTATAGCAAGTCCGGAAGACAGTTTTCCATTCATCTCCTTCAGTGATGCGTACCAAATGGTACACATATCAGAGGTTGATTTTGGTGTAAATACAAGCCTTTCAGGGGGAATCTAAGAGGTTGGAGATGAGAGGAAGTGGGTATCAATCCTTTTTTGTGATTTTGTTAAGTCCATGGAAATCTACACAGAGCCGGAGGGATCCATCTTTTTTCTTTATGAACAGGACTGGTGTTCCGTGAGGAGACGACATAGAACAGATGAATCCATTAGTCAGGTTTTCGTCAATGAATTCCTTTAGTGCTTCCTGTTTGAATTTGGACAAGGAGTAGATGGTTCCTACCGGAGGATGGAAGTCTTTGTCTAGTTTAATCTGAAGGTCATAAGGACAGTGGGAGGCAAGTATTTCTGCTTTGGACTTGCTAAAGACATCAGTGTACTCATGGTATTCTTCTGGAATAGAAAAGAGATTGATTTTTTCAGAGATGGTGGTGGATTTGGCCTGCATTATAGAACAGAATTGAAGGGAAAATGTTGTCGAGCCTGATAGGCACGAGGCCCAGAGTAGGGCTGGTGCATTGATAATTGCAATATGAGGTTGCTTGGGGTTAGATGGAAATGTCTCAGATAGGGTGAACTGCAGAGGGGTTTCTGCTGGAAAGAATAGAGGATTTACCAAGGTTTCAACAGAAGAAATGGAAGCTGGACTTTGAAGTAAAGATGGTGGTCAAAAAGATATTGACCTAGAAACCCAGTCAATCAATGGATTATAGTGGGTGAGCCAAGAGTAACCTAATACCAGAGAACAACAAGAATCAAGCAGAGTGACATAAAAGTCAAGAGTTATGCATTCACTGGAGGGGAATTTTACAGGCAACAATACTACCTTAGAAATAATATTATTTGAGGTCCCATCAAACAGGTGTAGTTCCACAGAAGGAGTAGGAGTAGTAGGCAGAGAATGTCCACAAGCAAAAGCAGAGTCCAAGAAACAGTATGTAAATCTGGAGTCTACCAGCATTTGGATGGGTATAGACTAGAAATGGTCCAAAGCATACACCAAAGGAGAAACAAGGGGTATACAGAAAAAATTAGGATCAGAAAGAGCAGATATGTTGAGACGTATTGGACTCGTAGTTGCACAAATGAGTTCAATGCAACCCCCAGTTTGTGCTGAGTTTTGGGAGCTGTGCTTTAGTTTTCTGAGAGATTCTCAGAGAGCGGAGTCTCTTGTTTCTCCAGGGTAGTTAGTCATGCCCTTATTGGTTGTACCTTAGGGCACCCATCTACCTTGTGGTCCTTTGATCTACAATATAGGCAGAGGTTATTGTTGATATAGCGCTTGCACTCATTACCATTTAATTTACCATCTCTGCCTGGTTTGTTGGAGAGGTCAACACATGGAGTGGATAGTGATGGTGATTTAGCAATGGAAGATGATGATCTGGGGGGTTTCAGGGAATTCTGAGAGGGCACAGTCTGTGGCAGAATTGTGGATGACTGAGGATGAGACAGAGCAGAGCTTTGTGAGGAGGCAGAGTACTAAGCTATTTTCCCCTGTTTTCGGTGGTAGCTGTCTGCTGTCTCTTTCTCCATGTTCTAGAGACAATCTCATTTGCGGTTTTGTTCCCAGTAGCAATTGTTGAAAGTGATTGCCAATTAGTACATGGAATGGAAGGAGGTGGGTTTTCCCTGTTCCCTGTTTGCTATCAGATCCTGGAGGTGATTTGGCAATCCCTGATAGAAATGATGGCATAGAACTGTATTACCCCAGTTCAACTGTGCTGCATACCACATGAATTCCACATTATAAGTGGCAATCTTATTTCCTGGCTTCATTCGGAGATTGTCAATGAGATTGGTAGTATCTCCTACTGGGTCCAAGAGTCTGAAATGGACCTGGAGTTCGTCCACAAAAATATGCCAAGTGAAAAGCCAGGGTTGTATGTAGCTGAGGTCTTCCTGTTATAGTGCAACTTCAAACCAATCTTGTCCTACACCAGAGAGGTAGATCATTGCAAAATTGATTTTCTCTTCATCAGTGGAAAATTGCAAAGGGTTGGCATGGAAATAGAGTCAGCACTGAAATAGGAAGTGGTTAAGCTTATGAGGGTCAGAACCATCGAAGGTGTCTAAAATGTGGGCCTTCAATTGGTGAGGCTTTGGTACTGATTCTCTGTTAAGGTTTTCTGATAATTGTTGAAGAGCCTCAGCTAACTGATTATTAAAGAAATTATGGTCAGTGACAGGGGATAGAGTTTGGAACACAGAAGTAAAAGCAGGAATAGGAGCATCGACCTAGTCTGGGTTGTCGTCAACATGAGAGATAGTGGTAGGATCCACATTGTGGAATTCTGAAGGTTTTCCCGGAGGTGGGGATAAACAGGGGTGCACCAGAGTACAAGGTGTCCCCAATTAGAGGCATCTCAACCTCCTTGGGAGGCCAGAAGTGAAACAACTAATAGTTCAGTCAGCAAGAGGAATGGAATTACTCCCAGAAGAGGGAGCTGTAGACTGGTGAGACATCAGAGCTAAAGCACAACAGGAACTAGTGTCAGTCTGAAAATTCTGTCAAGGACAGAATGACAGAGGACAAAGGAATGGAGTAATAGATAGGAATTAACTCTGGAACAGAGTAATGTACTACATCAGAGAATAGATAACACTTAGCAATGGTGTAAAACTCCAAAGAAGACTCCAGTGGGAAGTGAAGAACATTGGAGTAGAGTACAACTTAATGAATGACCTTGGCTTCAACTTATGTGTTATGCCCCAGTCTCTGGTCATAATGTTGGTTATGTATTTTGGAGTAGAAGGAAGTCGTCAGAGAAGAGGTCCTAAGGAAGTAGAATAGGAATCCGGAGTAGACAGGAAGAGTATTAGGACTAGTTAACGTTAATTTTTAGACTGAGGAATTACACTGTAACTACACAGTACTTATAGGAAGTCTGGAATAGGAGGAGAGTAGTCTACTATGCTATCCTACTATTATTAATTTTAGGAGAATTATTAGGAGAAATAAATTACATAGTTATCATATTTCTGGAATATGACAACTCGTCAACTTCTGCTCTTTTTCTATCTGTATATTTCTTTATTTCTTTCTGCACTTTTCCCAGTGCTGCTTTGGTCTCTTCCTGAATCTCTTTTATTTGTTATGAATTTTTTTGCCCTTTCATATTTCTCTCTTTTCCTTACTTCAAACCCTATCCTAGAATCTTGCCTGTAATTTGTCATAACTTGGCAAAACGACTAAGTCATTTTCTATTTTCCTTTTTGTTTTGTTTTCTTTTATTTAGTTAGATCATTACTAAGGTGGAGTGTGGGAAAGCATCACATGATAGTCACATAGTCACAAAGCATAACATTGGTCACATATTTGGTTACATCATAAAGTCACAGTCACAACATATGATGAGATAGACACATGATAGAAATAACATGAGGACCATGGGAGGATGTTGCACAGCCATTATAGTAAAATGTATAAGTAGTATACAAAATCAAATAAGAACTCTATCAAGTTCTCTTTGTCAACTCAGACTTGAAGTGGATTTAAGTTGTCTTGGCTAAAGTCTTATATAATTTGTCTTAAAAGATAACATTTTAGTACTCGAGTATGCTTTGTTATTGTAGGTGAACTTTACTGTTCCTAACCAATCCAGCTAATGTTCTTGCCTATGATCAATAAACATCCTTAGGTACTGTTCTAGTTCTTGGTTGACCCTCTCTGTTTATCTATCTGTTTGAGGATGGAACACTGTCAACAATTTACTTTCAACCCCTAATATTGTCATATGATGGAAAATACCCATTTAATAATATAATTTCCTTTTTATTTTATATTATTACTAATTTTTTGCTCCTGAACTCCTGTTATCTACTCCTATAGGATGATAATGTAGACTAGTTACTTGTACTCCTCCTATTCTGGACTTAGTATAGGTACTCCAGTAGTTACATCCTAGTTCCTTAGTTCATAGATTAAAGTCATTTACCTCTCCTCACTCCTATCAATCTATGTACCACACCTCTCCTGAACTTCTGACAACAATTCAGTTCTCCTGTAATATGCAACCACATATGTGACAGCAGATCAAGGCACAGCATATGAGCTGAGGCCAAGGTTGTTCCCCCACTTTTGTTGTCAACTCCCTTCTACTCTGGAGTAATTCTGCCCCACTCTGGGCCACTCCGCTCCCACTCTGCACAGTCCTTGACAAATATCCTGTTTAGTTCTCACATCAATCCTACTACAAACTGTGGTCCTCTGTCTGATATAATGCTCTCAGGTAGGCCATGCAACTTTCACATATTATCCCTGAACAACCATGCTAATCCTTCTACTGATGTTTTCTCTGTGGTAGGTATAAAATGTACCATTTTGGTTAATTGGTCCACAACTACTAGGATAGAGTCATATTCTTGTGCTAAAGGCAACTTGGTAATGAAATCTGCTGATATATATGCCCAAGGTTTTTCTGGAATAGAGTTTGGCATTAATTTGTCAGCTGGCAGTTCTATGTGGTTTTTGTTTTTTTGGCAGGAATTGCATCCTTTCA
>Ga0153982_1000381_pt1 | contig 12310 bp, 10 predicted proteins | sample TSGA066MetaG_FD_104743 | JGI IMG/M metagenome (GOLD analysis project Ga0153982, IMG submission 104743) | Attine ant fungus gardens microbial communities from Georgia, USA - TSGA066 MetaG | ecosystem: Host-associated > Fungi > Mycelium > Unclassified | place: USA: Georgia, Alexander Wildlife...
CACCATCCCGGTGATACTCGACGCCAAACGCGGCGATATCGGCAGCACTGCCGAACAATACGCGGTAGAAGCCTTCGATCGCTACGGCGCCGACGCGGTGACACTCAATCCATATCTGGGACACGATTCCGCTGCACCGTTTCTGGCGCGCCACGACCGTGGCTGCATCTTCTTATGCCATACCTCCAACCCTGGCGCTGGCGACTTTCAGGAACTGCCGATCGCGGGCGCGCCGCTCTATCAGCACATCGCGCGCACTATCGCCAGCCACTGGAATGGTCAAGGCAACTGCGCACTGGTGGTCGGCGCGACCTATCCTGAGGAATTGCACAACGTGCGCGGCATCGTCGGCGACATGCCGCTGCTCATTCCAGGTGTCGGCGCACAAGGCGCGGACGTGGCGGCGGTGGTACGGCAAGGCAAAACCACAGATGGCAGCGGATTGATGATCAATGCATCGCGCGCGATTTTGTACGCGTCCGCTGGCGACGACTACAGACAAGCCGCAGCGAACACCGCGCGTCAACTACGCGATGCCATCAACCGCCATCGCTGAAGGCGCAGTGTGGAACGGTGTGATGTGCGGCTAACCGCGCAGCTTTGCCCGCAATACCGCAAACGGAAACCGCAGCCAGATCATCATGCGCACGGCGCAGCGGGTAGCCCAGTTGCATTGCGGCGCCTCGTAACGATCGAAATAGCGCATCAAGCCGCGATGCTTGTGCCATTCGACAAACCAGGGATTACTGCGGCTGGATACGCCGCGAACATGCACGACTTGCACATCATTGGCGACCGCGACCACCGCGCCAGCGATGCGCGCGCGCCTGCACAGATCCAGGTCTTCTGCATGGAGCCGATAGGCACTGTCGAATCCGCCGATACGCTCGAACAGCGCGCGCGGCAACAACATCAATGCCCCGGAAATCGCATCGACCCGCTGGAGCATCTTGGCAAGATCGCAGGGACTGGCCAGTTGCGCCGTCGAGCCGCTGCGCAACATGTGCGAGAAGTCGGGATCATGACGGCGCGCGGCGGCGTCGCGCAGTCCCGTTTCATCGACCAGGTCCGCTCCCAGCAGCGCATCGCTCCCCAGCGCGAGCGCATGCGCGCGTAACCGCGCCAGGCTGTCCTCGGCGACGAAGCAGTCCGGATTGACGAAAGCCAGCCAGGGCGCATCGCAGTCGGCGGCGCCCTGGTTGCACGCGACCGCGAAGCCGGGATTGTCTGGATTGGCGATGAAGCGCAGCCGGCGATCGTCGGCCGCATGACGCAGCACGCTGGTCAGTGTCTGATCGGTTGAGCCGTTATCGACCACCCGAATCTGGGTGACGCCGTCGGCATCGCGCAGACGGCGCAAGCACAGATCGATGGTTTCTTCGCTTTGATACGACACCACGACGGCGGCGATGGCATTGGGACTATTCACTTGCACCGCCGGCTCACTTACCAGCTCGCTCACGTGAACATCTCTGCCTGCCCTGCGGCGATGGCCGCGCGGGTCGCATAGGCCACGCGGAGCCGTTCGCGTTCGGCCTGCAGCGGGTCATCCATCAAAAACCTGGCAAGGCGGGGTTGCCAGTCCGGCCAGCGCGCCGCCAGTGCGTCGAGATCGCCAGCCGCTGGACCGCCCTCACCGGCGCGAGCGACAAAGGCGGTTTCGCACAGTGCATTGCGCCAGCCCAGACCTGCCAACCGCAGTGAGAGATCGATCAACGCGGCATAGACCGACGCGTAACGCGCTGCATCCAAACCGCCCGCGCGTCGGCGCGCGCTGCCGCGCAGAGCGAACGCATGATCAACCGCCGCAGGCAGCTCGGGATGCAACGGCGGCTGCGCTGCCGCCGCCTGCGCAATGCCGACCAAGTCCGATGGCGGCGGATTGAGTTCGCCCAGATTTGGCCAAGCCGCGGTGTCGCCCAGATTGCACCAGGGCGTGGCGCTGGCGATGGACGCATCGCGCTGCAGGCAGGCTGCCAATTCCACCACCCATCCCGGACCTGGCACCGCATCGGCCGCCAGCACGATCACGTCGGCATCGCCACAGGCCTGCAGCATTTGATCCAAATGCGCGACCGCACCCAGCGTGCGCTGGCGCCGGGTGTAGTCGGCGCGCAGTGGCGTACGCTGCAACCAGCGCTCGATCACCGCCAGGCCGCGCGGGCCGGCTTGTGCATCATCGGCCAGCCACACCCGCGTGCCGGCGGGTGCACCAGCATCGAGCGCTGCCAGGGTCTTATCCAAGCCGACCTCGTCCGCCGCGATCGGCAACAACACTATCGGCGACTGCGTGCTCGGTGACTGCGTGCTCGGCGACCGCATGCTCCGTGACTGCGTGCTTGGTGACTGCGTGCCCGATGACTGCGTGCCCGGCGACTGCACGATAGATGTCGCATGATCGGCGGTCCATCGATTCGCGCGGACCTGCCGCCGACCATGCCCGATCACTGTCCTGATCGCGCGCGCTGCAGCGGTTCCATCGCACGGAAGCGGCGGCTGTATTCGTCGGTGAAGTCGCGCGATTCCTGACTGCTACGGACGATGGTAGGGGTGATCAGGATGATGGTTTCATTGCGGCCAGTGGTGCTGGTCTGACGGCCAAATAAACCTCCGATCACCGGAATCCTGCTTAGACCCGGAAAGCCTGTAGAGCCGCGTACGTTCGAATCATCAATCAGTCCTGCCAGCATGATGGTTTCCCCGTCCTGCACCGCAGCGCGGGTTTTGAGTTTGCGCGTGGCAATCGCTGGATTGCACGAGCCACCGGGAACCCCGCAACTGGTCGGCGTCTCACCTGGGATGCTGATTTCCTGGACGATATCCATAAACACCGTGCCGTCTTTGGTCGCGCGTGGCCGGACTTTGAGGATATTACCGGTCTGCAAATACTGCACTTGACTGAACGTGTTACCCGCCATCGAATTCGGGTTGATCGATACCGACGCGATTGGGATGTTTCTGCCGACATTGAAATTGGCTTCCGAATTGTTGCGCACGAATACCGACGGCGTGGAAAGCATGCGCACATCGGTGACTTCATCCAACGCACTGATCACCGCCGCTGCGTTGCGACCAAGAAATGTCCAGGAGAATCCGCTACCGACTCTGCCGACGTTACTCCCGGTGACATTGCCAGCTAATCCACTCCAGGTGGTGCGCCGGAACGAGTTGGGTAACCCGGCGTCGGTGACCGCGCGTTCGAAGAACCAGTTGACCCCGTACTGCAGATCACCCGATAGATCGACACTCACGATCTGCGCTTCGATATGCAACTGCATCGGCATGACGTCGAGCTTTTCGATGACTTCCCTAATCGAACGCCAGGCCTGACTGGTGCTGCGCACCAGGATGGAATTGGTTTCCTCGACCGCTGACACGCCGACCTGACTGCCGTCGATCTCGAAACTCACCGAGGTGTTGCCGTTTTCCTCCCGGCCTAATGACATGCCGTCACCCATGCCGCCGCCAGCTCCGCTTATGGCATTGCCGCCAGGGCCGCCGCTAGCAGTGGAATCAAAACTGTCCTCGCTAGTGGAGGGCCTGCCGATCCCGTCACCGTCGATTCCGCCATCCTCAATAGTCGTTGGCTCCAACCCCGGCATGATCGACGCCTCACCAGCGCCGGATCCACCACCACGGCGGCTGGCGCCATAGACCTCGGCCAGACGCTCGGCCAGATCCCTGGCGGTGATGTACTTCAGTTCATACGAATGCAGGCGCACGCCCTCGCCTGCGCTGTCGATTTGGTCCAGCCACTCACGGATATCGTCGAGATAATCCGGCTGCGGGGTAATGACCACGATGGCATTGGCCCCGTCCAATGGCATGAAGCGGAACATGCCGGCGACCGGCGATTTGCCGGCTTCTCCGAATACTTTCTCAAGATCGCGCACCACCTGACTCGCCTTTCCCGACTGCAGCGGGAACACTCCGACCGACATGCTGCTCATCCAGTCAACGTCGAAGATTTCGATCGTGCGCAGATAGTTTTCCAGCTCCGCGCGTGTCCCGGCGACAGTGATGACATTGCGCCCTGAGTCGGCATTGACGATGGCATTGGGGCGGGCATGCGGCTCGAGCAGTTTCTTCATCTCCTCCGCCGAGATGTAACGCAGCGGAACCACACGCGACTCGAATCCGCGCGCGTCGCTAGCCGACCCCGCGCGCGGCGCCACACTGCCGGCCAGCGGCGCATCGGCAGCGACGATGCTGTAACGACCGTCGGCATAGACCATGCGCGCGTTGTTCCAACCCAGGATCATCTCGAGCAAGCTGAGCGCTTCTGACGGGCTGACCGGCCTGGCGGTGACATAGGTCACCGTGCCCTGCACGCCCGGGGCGATCACGTAGTTCTGACCAAGCATGTCGCCCAGGATCGCTTTAACCACGGCGTGCAGCGATTCGCCTTCGAAGTTGAAGGTAGCCTGGCCAGTGCTGCCGCGCAGATTCGGTGCCGGTGCGCCGGCTGCGGCGCTGTTGATGGTCTGGCCGGTGCCGCGGCGGATGATCGGCTGCGGATCGACATCCGGCGCCTGCAGCGGCTGCTGAGCGCCGGGCGCCTGATTTTGAACGGCACGTTGTTGAACAGCACGTTGTTGAACGGCACTTTCTTGATCAGCACTTTCTTGGCCGGCGCTTTCGTGAGCGACACCTCCAACGGTTGAGCCAGGTTGCGCGCCACCATCCCTGCGCAGAGATGGCGCGGGAATCGTGGCGCAGGCCGCCAGGACGGTGGCACACGACAGTAGCACTAGGAGACGAGTCAGCATCGCAATCATGATCGGGACTTTAAAGATTATTGGGCGGGCGAAGTGTTGCCCGATGCGGCGTTACCGGCAGCTTCGCGCCGCAACTGCTCGCGCCTGGCCTGGATGCGTTGGCGAATCGCCTCGATCTGGTCCTCAGGGGAGCGCGTGGGCGGGTCAGCTGCGGCATTTTCCTGCGCAGACTTTTTACCTGTCGGCGCTTCCGGCGCTTCTGGGGCCGGCTGCTCTTCCAGGATGTCCACCGCCAATTGCGCCGGTCGCGGCGGCCGCGGCACATTGGCAGTCCTGGTCCGGATCTGCCGGCGGCCTGGCTGCGCCCGCGGTTGGGTCGCCGGGGTGGCGGGGGTCGCACCGGTGCCGTCAAACACGCGTAGTTGCAGAGTACGCTCGCCCTCCGGGCCGTCGAACACCGCACTACGCGGTTCCAGCGATACCAGGCGCCAGTCGGCGGCTTGCTCAGCGCTCTCACCCAACTTGACCCGGATGGATTCACCGGATCCATCCGGCTGCTGGCCTTCGTTCGCCTCACCTTCTGGCTGAGCAGGTTGCAGGATGGCCAGCTTCAGGCGCGGGCTGAGCAACACACTGGTCAAGACATAATTGAAATCATTGACCGGTTCCTCGCCCTCGCCTTTGCCACCTAGCGAGAACGGTTTCGGGCGACGATCTGCGAAGAATAACGGCCGGGTCACGGTTTCGCGATACTGACCTGGCGGTCCAAGCCGTGCGTTGGGCGTCGGCCGCGTCTGCGGCAATGGCTGCATCAGTGCACTGTCGCTGGCCACCGGCGCTACCCATCCGCCCAGCCCGGCGACAGCGGCTAGCCAAGCCAGCAAACTCCAAACCGCTAAGGCGACCAGCAACCAGGTTCGCGGCGCGATGGCTTCAGCGCGCACCGGCAGCCTCCGACGATGCATTGGGCCGCACCGTGGCGCGCGCGGGGCGCGGGCGCAGATAGCCATACAGATCGAAATTCACGTCAACGCCGCCGGCCCGCCCCTGCTGTTCGGCAACGGCGAAATGGGTCCGCGCCAGGATATTGAGATTGTCGACGAATAGTCGCGGCGACCCGCTTTCCAATGCATACAGCACCGCCGCAGTCTCCGGCACTCCGCAGCGCAGCCGCACTTGGACCGCAACGCGCGTGTAGCGCCCATTACCAGGTTCCGACAGCGGCGAGCGGTTGTTGATCGCGCAAGCGCGGTTGCCAGGGCTCGCCTGCGTCACCACCGTTTCCAGCCGCTTGATCAGGCTGGCCGTGGCCAATTCCACGCTGGCTTCTGGTAAAAACCCTGCGCTGCGCGTGTGCTGTTGGCGCGCACGGGTCAACGCCTGGCGAATCTGTGGCGCCTGCTGCAGCTGCATGCGCGCACGCAGCTCCCTGGTCTGCAAGGCTTGGATGCGCTCGCTCTCGGCCAGCATCGGGACGGTCCACCACGGATGGATCAGCACCAGATACACCAGCGCCAGCGCCAGCAGCAACAATCCCAGCGCCAGCCAGCGGTCGCGCTCAGCGATTGGGGTCACGACGCTGCTCCGCAGGCTTGGTGGGGGCGGTGGCCAGTTCGGCAGTCAAAGTAAAAATGTCACGGCCACTGCGTGGATCCGATTGCAACGCACCGGCCAGCGCCGGCGCACGCCACAGGCGCGAGCCTTCGAGCCTGGCGGGCAGCGCAGACGCTTCACTGCTGCGGCCTATCAAGGTAATGCGCCCGCCCTCGATCGCCAATTTTTCAAGATGGGTGTCATCGGGTATCCGCCGACTCAGATCCTCCAGCACTTCCACCGCGGTCGGGCGACCGGCGCGAGCCTCGTCCAGAAACACCTGACCTTGAACACTGTCGACGAGTTCCTGGCGTTGGGCTGCGACACCGCGCGCGGCGCGGGCGCGTTGGTTGGCGATCTGTTCAAACGCATCGGCCGCGGTGCGCCGGTTGTCCAAGATCTGCCACAGCATCGCCGCACCCGCGAGCAGCGCCAGGGTTGCCAACACCAGATTCCAATTCCGCATCGGGTCGGCCTGAACCCGGCGCCGCTCGGGCGGCAGCAGATTCACCGCCAGCGGTACACCGTCCATGTCAAGCACATCGATGCCGGCAAGATGTTCGGAAAGATCGCCAAGCGCAACCTCCGCTTGCCGAGTGGCCTCATGGGGTACCGCGATCAGTTCGACGTCGAGTTGCGCATCACCTGCACCAGGCCCCAGCAACCTTGCGTCATAGGCGACCGCATCGGCGGCGAATGGGGTTTGGCGGTCGATTTCGAATCCGATGACATCACGCAGGCGCTCGGCCGCTGCCGCGGGCAAAGTCATGCGCCGGCGCAGTGCCACCGAGGCCGGTAACACCAACCAGCGCGGCAAGTCTTGCAGCGAGCGCGCGAGTAACCCGGACATGGCCACATTGGCAGACGGCAGCGTATCCAGCGCAGGGAGCCGTGCGACGTCGCGCACGCCGTCTTCATCCTGGACCCGGAGCTGCACACCCTGAACATCGAGCTGTAGCAATAAACGCCCACGATCCAGGCCGAGAACCCGCCGCCAACTGCGCGGCAACCAGGCCAGCAGCGACTGGCCCCACCACGACCAGAAACCGCGCAATCCGCCGAACGCGGGCAAGCGTGCAGCGCGCAGACGTTCACGCAGTGGCCGAGGCGCGGCGGGCGCGGTCATCGTAGCGATGTGCCTTCCTCCCATTGCAGCGGCTGATAAGCCGCACCTGGCGCGCCGGTCGCGCCGGAACGCACCACGACTCGAAGCAGTGATTCGCGCCCGTCACTGAGTTTGGCGCGGCTGTGGATACTATACGTGCCGCTGTTTGAACCAACGAGATTGATGCCATCGGCCAGCGGTTGCAACGGCTGGCCAGTGGCAGGATTCCAATTCTCGCGGTGCTGGACGATCGCCGTCGCATCCATTCCCATCGCGGTCAGCACTGGTGCAGATGCGAAGGCCGGATCCGGGACGTCACGGCCACTGAACACGGTAATCGAAGGCGCGATGCGCGCATACAACTGCGGGGTCATACCCAACACCAGCAAGAGTTCGGCAGCGGTCTCGAACGGCGCATCCTTGGCGCCATAGGGCAGCTCCGCCTCAGCGTAGTCGGCGTCCTCGGCGCCAGCGGAGGGCTGGGTCATCGAATCCTGATCGCGCCAGTCGATGATCGCCCCGGCCAGGCGCTCGGCCGGCTGCTGTTCGAGTCCGGCGCCGCGCAGCAATGCGGCCAGTAGTGGCAGCGGCGCGGCGTTCAAATCGATCTTGCCCTGTTCGTCGACGATGCGCAGGTCGATCTGCGCCTGGTTGAAGCGCCAGCGATACGCGCGTCCATCCGGCAACCAGCGTCGCCGCGCATCCTGCTCGGCCAGCCGCATCATGGCGTATTCGATCCCCGCGCGCGCCGCCTGCTCCGCGACCACGCCGCGCGCCAGCACCCGCCCTTGCAGGTATTCCACCCGTGCCGTCAACGCAAAGCCGCCAACCAGGGCAGCGAGCAGCGCGATCAGCCACATGACCAGCAACAACGCAGCGCCGCGGCTGTGCGAGCTTCCAACCCTGGCGCCCCCGCCCCGTTCCGGGCGGGCCGACGTCGGACGGTGGCGGGGTCGCGAAGCTGATTCGGATCGTTGCTGACGCATGGCCAAGAGCTGGTGTGTGTTCCTTAGACCCGAAACCGCCATCTATCTGACATCAGCTGCTGCTATGAAGCACGCAGACAACAGGGGACTGTGCGACGTTGGCAACGAAAACGCTCGATCGCGCAGTGGGTTTTGAGGCTGCGAGTCTAGCGCACGACGTCTCAACCCTACTTGTCTGTGAGGCGCACCAAACCCGTCGGGATCCGCTGCGCATCGACGCGCTCGCAACAGATATGACCGCTGACCGGTTCGGACGTTCCTCAACTCTAGATGGGCTGCCGCAACAACCAGTCACACATGCCAGTGCTGGGCTTTCCGAGGAATGAATCAATGCGAAGTCAACGCTGTAGCGATACGCCGTATTGGAGGTCGATGTGACCGACTTCGCTCAGGCTCGTATCTCGTCGTGCAGACCATTCTTTCAAATCATCTGACCAAAAAGGACCCATCCTATGTACCGTTTGACCACAATCATCAAAGCCACGACCGCCGCTGTACTGATCTGCTGCACTGCGCCGGCGGTGATGGCGGCCAACGAGGCCAAGGTGCAACCACTAGACGATCCTAAATGTGGCTACATCGAATACTATCCTGGCGCAGTATCGGTATTAGGATTCGCCCGCGGCAGCAAAACCGATGGCGATGCCAGGGATTGCCGAGTCACCTATCAATGTGCCGCAAACGCCAACAAGATCCAAAGCTCTACCAAAGGCGTGGCCAGCCGCAACTCACTGCTCGCTGGTGGGAATTATGCGGTCTCATCCAACAGCCCAGAGGCGCTGCTTACCTCATGCTCTGCCGACGAGCGCCAAGGCCGCGTTAGTCGGGCCTGCGTTTCTGAAGAACAAACCCTGTCCGATCCAGAGGCGGTCCTGACCGAGGCCGAATGCATCCTGGTATTGGGCACCCCAGCCAAAGGCCGCATGCGGGCCAAAACCACCTGCACCTGCGAATAACGGCGCATCGCCAAATTACGGGCTGGCGCATGCCAGGATGAGCATGCCCCGATTGAGCATGCCCCGATGATGTCCCGACGAGCATGCCCGATGATGATTGAGAACAGCTAGGACCTATCTCACTCCGGAAATCTATTTGGGGGCACCGAATTTTCAAGTCGTCATCCCCGCGAACGCGGGAGGCGCTTTTCAACAACGCGAAGCGCTGGTCATCCAGCGACTTTGATTTTCAACGACTCAATGCGATGGAACCGCGCATGTTTGAAGATGACGATCTTGACGTGTCATCAGCATTCGATTGCGAGAGCAGGTTCTAGTTATACGTGTCGGGCGCTGTGTTCGCCTGACACCTTCAGCGCTGGTACGCGCCTTTCGGCGCAGAAAAAACGGGGAGGGAGCGATGCTCCCTCCCCTTTTGGTTGACGCCGCTGCTGTGACGCAACGTGCTGTGACGCAACGCCTGCTGGGTTATTTGATGCAGGTGTTGATCGTGCTGCGGATCGAATTGCGGTAGGTGGTATTCCCGTCGAGATAGGCGTAGCCCGGCGGCAACTTGCCGCGATTGCTACCTGCCAAGAAGGTCCCGACCAGACCGCGCAGTGCTGCCGCTTTTGCAGCGTTGCCGCCGACATAGCCATTGATATAGGTATAGGCCAGGATCGGATAAGTCACGCCGGTAGGAACGGTGCGCGGATTCACCAGGCGCAGGCAATTCTGGTTGGCGATCCCGGTCACCGCAACCGGTGCGTTATTGGCATTCAATACCCGACCGGACAACGGCGCCGGGATATTGACGGCACCGGACAAGCTGGGGTTGGCGGGGCCGACGTTATTGACGGTCGGGAATTCGACACTTTGCGCGGCGACTTCCGCGTAGTCGGCATAAGCGGTCGCGTTCGGAGTGGTCTTGACCTTGGTCACTAGACCAGCATTGCCGCTGGCCGCAGCGGAAGCCGCATACAACGGAGCGCGCGAACCTGGCTGACCCGGCACTGCCGGCACCGCCGCCTTGAAGCTCTGGTTCGGTTTGAAGTAGCCGGCCGGGACGCCGAACTTGCCATTACAGGCAGTCGCCAAATAGCTGGTGAAAGCAAAGCTGGTGCCACTGTCATCATCGCGGTAAGCCACCCGGATCGGCGCAGTGGAGCCGGAGTTGGGAATCTGCGACCAGTTGGTAACCCGCGCAGAATAGATCCGGCAAACCTGCTCGGTGGTGAGGTTTGGGTAGTTGAGGTTTTTGCTGCGCGCCAGTGCGATCGAGCCGGCGATGGTCGGAATCTGGAAGATACCGCTGCGCGCTGCGCGCGGGCCGCCAGTGAAGTTGTTGGCGTCTTGTTGATTGATCGGCGAATCGGTGCCGATGTAGTCAGGGGCAACCGTGCGCGCGGTGAAACCTGCCGGCGAGCCGGAGTAATCACCGCAGGCACCTCTGGCATCGACCACGCTGCCGACGCCGGTCAACAGCGATTTACCGGTACCGCTGCCGCTTTGGCAGTAAGAAATGCGGTTGGCGCCGTTACTCGCGAAACGCGCGAACACGCTATTGGGAGGGGTGAGCGTGGCGCTGGTAGCAGCCGGCGCGGTCACATTGCGCGACAGACGCCGATTAGGCGTGTACCTGAGAAAATCGTTGCCCACATAGGCTTGCGCCGGGAAAGTCGCGCCGCCGCCGTACAGGTCTGCGGCAAGCACGGAACCGGCCGACAGCGCCAGCAGCGTGCCGACGGCGAGCTTGGTGACACCATTACGGATCAACGGGATGTTGTTGATTGACTGCTTGGTGGTTGACTGCTTGGGGTGCACTTAAAATCTCCAAGTTGGGTCTGTTGATGTCGCGTTCAAAGGTGAATAAACATGGGCCGTACCTGGCCGGTATGGGTCCTTCAAGATGTCGTCAGATGACCATCACAGGACAACGCCGCAGACTGGGCCGGGAAGATGGATAAAACGCCATCACATCACGCACGACCGCAGACTGACGTCTTAATGGCACTCAAGGCATTGAGTTGGACGCATGGATCGTCGTGAATGTGAGCATCCGTACATGTGAACGTCTGCGCATGTGAACATCCGTGCACGTCAACATCGGCACACATCCACATCAGTGCATGCGCCATCTGAGGCCACGCTCAACGTTACCGGTTCTAGATTACGAAACCATTGCGCCAATACACCGATCGGCGTTTTTGCGTTTGTGTCGGTGCAGAATGAAACTGCGCGCTGCAAGATCAGTCGCGCATGTGAACGGGTACAAAATCCGATCACTTAGGCGCAACCGACCTAGGCGCATCCCACCTAGGCACCATCAACGCAGCCTTTTCATACAAAAGTGCCTGCCCGGGGATAGCCCAGGCAGGCGCTGGTTGCGCATCTATCTGCGTGGATGCAAGTCAAACTGTCCGTGCATCTAAGCGATTATTTGATGCAGCTGTCGATCGTGCTCTGGATCGATTGACGGTACGTATTATCGCCATCCAGATAGGCAGATCCTGCTGGCAGCGCTGGGCGATTGGCATTGGTCGACAGAAAACTGCCGAGCAAGCTGCGCAGCGCGGTCGCCTTTGCAGCGTTGCCGCCGACATAGCCATTGATATAGGTATAGGCCAGGATCGGATAAGTCACGCCAGTGGGAGTTACGCGGGGATTCACCAGGCGCAAGCAATTCGCGTTGGCGATGCCGGTGACAGCTACCGGCGCATTATTGGCATCGAGCACGCGGCCTGACAGCGGAGCTGGAATTTTCACCGCGCCAGACAGCGCCGGCTGGGCAGGAGTCACTTTATTGACCGTCGGGAACGAGGCAGCTTGCGCCGCGACCTCGGAGTAATCGGCATAACCGGTTGCATTGGCAAGCGCCTTTACCTTGGTGACCATATCGGGATTGCCATTGACCTTGGTCGACGCCGCATACAGTGGCGCCTGCGAGCCGGCTGCCGGCACCGCGGCGGCATA
>Ga0153982_1000383_pt1 | contig 12292 bp, 16 predicted proteins | sample TSGA066MetaG_FD_104743 | JGI IMG/M metagenome (GOLD analysis project Ga0153982, IMG submission 104743) | Attine ant fungus gardens microbial communities from Georgia, USA - TSGA066 MetaG | ecosystem: Host-associated > Fungi > Mycelium > Unclassified | place: USA: Georgia, Alexander Wildlife...
CATCGAAATGTTTTATAACAGTAAGCGTCGGCATGGTTCGAGCAATCAGATGTCACCGACAGAATATGAAAACCAGTATTATCAACGGCTCAGAAGTGTCTAGATTATCCGTGGCGATTCAGGTTGATGTAAGAATACATGCTGAAATGAGAGACATTTTTAATGAGATAGCCATGCCATGAATCCTTTTCTTAATTAGTGAGATTAATAATCTACAACTATTTATAAGTTTTTATCTGTTTTACCCTCCGGATTTACTGCTGCTGAGTACAAATTTCGGGGCGATTTGTCTTTTATCTATCTTTTATACCGAAAGCATTGCACTTAAAGAGGAGTTGTTTTTTTTGATTATCAAAATTTAAATCATAATCAGAATTAATCAGTTAGCTATCTATTAGATATGGGAAACATTGGTGCTGACGTACTGACAGGCAGAGTCGTAAGAGTCATTAATGCTGTTTTTTTTGGGCAAGCCGCATAGTACGGCTTTTTCTTCATCCATTCACAGGAAATCAAATTTGAACTTCGAAAAGCATACGACTTGGCTGGCCTACCTGTGGGCATTTTTCAGTGGCCTTTTTGCTCAATGGACGTTGAATGATTACGGGGCATTGATTGGCATTATTCTCGGTATCGGAACGTTTCTGGTGAACCGTCACTACAAAAAGAAAGCGGAACAGTCGCAGGCGCGACAAGTTGCGGCGATGGAAGAGCGTAATAGGTTAATCGCCCGCATCCTTGAGAAAAACGATCACGACAGCACGCTGAAAATGCTGGCTGTCTCAGAGATACCGGAGGCTGATAATGACAACAAATTCGAAAGTTAAATACGGTCTCTCTGCGGCAATGCTGTCGCTGATTGCTGTCGGAGCAAACGCCCCCCAGCTTCTGGATCAGTTTCTGCAGGAACGTGAAGGCAACACGCTGGTGGCCGTCCGTGATAACGGCGGTGTCTGGTCGATATGCCGGGGTGTGACCCACATTGATGGTAAGCCTGTCGTGAAAGGTTTGCTCCTGACGCAACGTCAGTGCGATTACCACAACGCCATTGAGCGCGATAAAGCACTGGCGTGGGTTGAGCGAAATATCAAAATTCCGCTGAGTGAACCACAGAAAGCCGGGATTGCTTCTTTTTGCCCGTATAACATCGGCCCCGGAAAATGTTTCCCGTCTACGTTCTATAAGCGCATCAATGCTGGCGACCGTAAAGGTGCATGTGAAGCTATTCGCTGGTGGATTAAAGATGGGGGCCGTGATTGTCGCCTGACTAAAGGCCAGAAGAATGGCTGCTATGGACAGGTAGAGCGACGAGACCAGGAAAGCGCGCTGACGTGCTGGGGGATAGACAAGTGAACCTGCGCTATCAGTTCATTTCTATTTCGCTGCTGGTGGCTGTCGCATTCATCGCCGGAAACGTATGGAGCAATCACGGCTGGGAAAAGAAGTGGGCTGACCGTGATAGCGCGGAATCATCGCAAACAGCGAACGCGCAGACCGCAGCCCGCATGATTGAACAAGGGCGCATAATTGCCCGTGATGAGGCTGTAAAAGATGCACAAACACAAGCCGCTAAATCTGCTGCCACTGCTGCTGGCTTGTCTGCCACTGTTAGCCAGTTGCGCACCGAAGCAACAAAACTCGCTACCCGCCTGGACGCCGCAAAGCACACCGCAGATCTTGCCACTACCGTCAGAAGCAAAACAACCGACGCCGACGCCAGAATGCTCGCCAACATGCTCGGAGATATTGCAGCAGAAGCTAAACGATATGCTGGAATCGCTGACGAACGTTACCGCGCTGGAATGACGTGTGAGCGCATTTACGGCTCAGTGAGAGAGTCAAATCACAATTATCAGAGTAAATGATGGAAAAGCGTTACCTGCCTGTGAATACAATTGTGGATGGGTTTTTTACACCGATGGAGATTGTATGATGAATAAGTTTCATCTGAAGGCTGCATTAACGGATTTGGTTTATTCAATTACTGTACATAGCTTTAGTCTTTTCTGGGCTGGTATCGGATTTTTGTTGTTAGGGTGTTTCGGATTAGTGGTTAGTGGGGCTACCTCTAATGTGTTGACTGAGGTTGGAGGTTATATGTTTGTATTAGCGTTGGCTCTAGAGGTGGGAAAGGCCATTTTTAATAAAATCATCTGGAAACAGTTTGTCTGAGAGTATAAGTGTCGAGAATGTCCAGCAGGCATTCAATGAATGCCTGCGATAATACCTTTCGATGATTAGGTTAAAGTATAAAAATCAGGTCGAAGTAATAACCTCCTTTCATTGTTATTTTCCCTTCATGGTATAAATCAAGAAGAGACTTGAGAGTTTCTTCTTGATTATCGTTCTCAGGGAACCAAGCTGGTTGGAAAGCAACCTTTCCCTTTTCATTCATTATTTTTAACATATAAGGAATAACATACTGTTTTTTCATCTAAAATCCTCTCATTTTAATTGAAGAGTTTTACGTGGCTTTTAGCGTACCTGAAGTCACTTCTCATTTTTAAAGCTACCCGTAAATACATCGAAAATGATAATCACTCTGTGATTTGTCGTTGCATTGGATAGATTCATGACTCACGAGAGTTACTCTTATTATTGATGGGTCCTCCCGGGGAGATGGGTTGCCACGGGGCGGCAGCGGCGCGGGATTTGGCGCATTTTTGAATTTTCATTGGGACACCACCATGTGTCATAACTTCATGTTTTTATTTGTTTAATTTAAATTTCACCTGTCCATTTGCATTAAATAAAGGACATCTGACCAGTATGTAATGCATTGTTTGCGCAAAGAAATGTGTATTTTCAGCTGGTGCGTCGAGGTGGGGAATGTCTGACATCAGCAATATCAGGGATGTTTACAACTGGAGCATCGCCAAAATTGCAGAGGCTTTCGCACTGGACAGAAAGGCCGTAAAACGCAAATTACTTGACGCCAACATTCCTGTAGCAAACACCATTCGGGGAAATCCTGTTTACAACCTGAGGGATGTTGGTCCCGCACTTTTTGGTTCGCCAGTTTCTGCCGACCCTGACGATATTCACGACCCCTCAAAAATGGAACCCAAAGACCGTAAAGACTGGTTTCAGTCTGAGAATGAGCGGGTAAAACTTGAGGTTTCCACCAGGCAACTCGTCCACGGCGATGAAGTGAGGGAGCAGTTATCCTGCATTGTTAAAGCCGTTACTCAGGTGCTGGATACCTGGCCCGACAAGCTGGAACGTGACAAAGGATGGAATGTGGCACAAATCGATGAAGCCCAGAGTATGGTTGATGAGCTTCGTGACACTCTGGCCGATGAGGTTATCAATTATGAGAACGAATAATCCAGGTGCTGCATCTGTTGCCCAGATTCGTCGGGAGGTTGCGGAGTTGCTACGTCCACCTCGGCGAATCCCCGTTGCTGATGCTGTCAGGCAGTTTATGCGTGTACCAAACGGCTCTAATACGTCAATGCCCTGGGAGTCAACGCTTACACCCTACATGCTTGAACCCATGAATGTGCTGGCAAAGCGAGAGTATGACGCTGTCATTTTTGCCGGGCCTGCGCGAACAGGTAAAACCCTCGGGCTGATTGACGGGTGGATCGTGTACGGAATTGTCTGCGATCCGGCGGATATGCTGGTGGTCCAGATGACCGAAACCAAAGCCCGTGAGCACTCCAAAACCCGTCTGGCGCGTACATTTCGCCATAGTCCGGAAGTCAGAAAACGGCTCAGCCCGACGAGAAACGATAATAACGTCCACGACAAAATGTTTCGTGATGGTTCATTCCTGAAAATCGGCTGGCCTTCCATAACCGTTTTTTCTTCCTCGGATTACAAGCGGGTTGCGCTGACCGACTACGACCGTTTTCCAGAGGATATCGATGGCGAGGGGGATGGCTTTTCCCTGGCGTCCAAACGTACCACCACCTTTATGTCAGCGGGGATGACGCTGGCGGAAAGCTCGCCCGGGCGGGAAATCACCGACGTGAAATGGCGGCGTTCTTCGCCGCATGAGGCCCCGCCCACAACCGGCATTCTTTCTTTATATAACCGCGGTGATCGCCGACGGTGGTACTGGCCTTGTCCATACTGCGGCGACTGGTTCCAGCCCGCGATGGAAAACATGGTGGGCTATCGCGATAACCCGGACCTGATGGCTGCCAGCGAGGCCGCACGTATTCAGTGCCCGCATTGTCTGGCATTAATACAGCCGGAACAAAAACGCGAACTGAATAACCGCGGTGTCTGGCTGAAAGAAGGGCAACTCATCAGTAAAGATGGCGAGATTTGCGGGGAGGCACGGCGATCACGTATCGCCAGCTTCTGGATGGAGGGACCAGCTGCGGCGTATCAGACGTGGCAGCAACTGGTCTATAAACTGCTGACCGCGGAAGAGGAATATGAGCGCACTGGCAGCGAAGAAACGCTGAAGGCCGTTATTAAACAGACTGGGGACTGCCCTATCTCCCACGCATATCCCTCGATCAGCGTAAAGCCGAAACGCTGATAGCCCGCGCAGAAAAACTTCCCCCAAGGCGGGTTCCTGACGGTGTCCGTTTCCTTGTCGCTACTGTGGACGTTCAGGGCGGTAAAAAGCGTCGTTTTGTCGTGCAGGTGGTCGGTTATGGCAGTCATGGTGAACGCTGGATTGTGGACCGTTTCAATATCACCCGGTCACTGCGCTGTGACGAGAACGGTGAGGCTCTGCAGATAAACCCTGGTGCGTACCCGGAGGACTGGCATTTGCTGATTACGGATGTACTCGAAAGAGCCTGGCCTCTGGTGGCCTATCCGGAGCAGGAAATGGGCGTGTTATGCATGGGGGTGGACTCCGGCGGGGAGGATGGCGTCACGGATAACGCGTATGCGTTCTGGCGCCACTGCCGGCGGGAAGGGCTTGCCGGGCGGGTGTATCTCTTTAAGGGAGACAGCAAAACCCGTTCAAAAATCTTCAGTAAAAGCTACCCCAATAATACCGGGCGCAGTGACCGACAGGCCCGCGCCTGTGGCGAAGTCCCGCTCTATCTCCTGCAGACCAATGCACTCAAGGACCGGATCGCCTCCGCGCTTGACCGCAAAGAGCCGGGGGCAAACTACGTGCATATTCCTGACTGGCTGGGGGACTGGTTTTTTGAGGAGCTGACCTACGAAGAGCGCGGCATGGACGGTAAATGGACAAAACCCGGTAAGGGCGCAAACGAGGCGCTGGATTTACTCTGCTATGCCCATGCCCTGGTAATGATCCGCGGCTATGAGCGTATCAACTGGGATAATCCGCCGCCCTGGGCGCGCCTGCCTGAGCCTGTGCAATCCAGCCGCAACATATCAGCAGCAGTCGACCCTGAACCTGTGACGGATGAGAGTGAAAATCACGAAATGACAGAACAACACAACACGGCAGTGCCGTTTGGCGGCGTGTCCGGCGGAGGATGGTTATGACCCGGGAACAGTTACTGCAGCTTCAGCAGGCCTATTTTGACGCGGAGCTTGCCGTGCTTCAGGGGAAATCCATCACCCTGAACGGACAGTCAATGACGATGGAAAGCCTCGGGGATATTCGCCGGGGGCGTAAGGAGATAGAGGATCGCCTGCGGCTGATGGACTGCGATCGACAACTCCATTCCCTGGCGAGGTTCACATGAATTTTCTGGATAAAGCGATTGGCGCGCTGGCACCGGGGTGGGGCGCGTCCCGTCTGCGTTCCCGGATGGCTATCCGCGCTTATGAAGCCATCACGCCCACGCGTACCCACAGGGTGAAGCGTGAAAATCGCAGCGGGGATCAGTTAATCCAGCTGGCCGGGAAGTCGTTACGCGAGCAGGCCCGGTGGTTTGACAACAATCACGATCTGGTGATTGGTGCCCTGGACAAAATGGAAGAGCGCATCATTGGCGCGAAGGGGATCATCGTGGAGCCGCAGCCCCTGACGGGAGCGGGCACGCTTGACAGCGTGCTGGCAGAAAGAATCCGCCGGTGCTGGGCGGAATGGTCTGTTTCGCCGGAGGTGACCGGGCAGTACACCCGTCCTGTACTGGAAAGGCTGATGCTGCGTACCTGGTTGCGTGACGGAGAGGTTTTTTCTCACGTACTGACCGGAAAAATCAGCGGACTGTCACCCGTGGCTGGCGTCCCGTTCTGGCTTGAAGCGCTGGAGCCGGATTATATCCCGCTGGAAAAAACGGACAGTGCCAGCAACCTGGTGCAGGGGATTTACTTCAACGCGTGGCGGCGTCCGGTGAAATACCTGGTCTGCGAGTCATGGCCCGGTGCGGGCGTGGCGGCGGTCGCCGTTAAAGAGGTGGCTGCGGAAAATATGCTGCACCTGCGCTTTACCCGGCGTCTTAATCAGGCGCGCGGCGCTTCCGTTCTGGCACCTGTCATCATTCGTCTGATGGATTTGAAAGAGTATGAGGACAGCGAGCGCATTGCTGCAAGGATTGCCGCGTCACTCGGGATGTTTATCAAAAAGCAGGATGTCGGCACCGACGGCTATGTGGCACCGGATAAACGCCGGGAAACACAAATCCAGCCCGGTATGTTATTCGACGGCCTGAATCCGGGCGAGGATATCGGGATGATCAAATCTGACCGACCGAATGCCGGCCTGGAATCCTTCCGGATGGGGCAATTACGGGCCGTGGCCGCCGGATTGCGCGGCAGCTTCTCTTCCATCGCCAGAAATTATGACGGCACCTACAGCGCCCAGCGGCAGGAGCTGGTGGAGGCGCAGGAGGGGTACAGCATCCTCCAGGACAGCTTTATTGCTGCCTTCACCCGTCCTCTCTACCGGCGCTGGCTGGCCGCCGCGGTGGCTTCCGGTGCCATTGAGGTGCCTGCCGGCACGGATATGTCCTCGCTGTTTAATGCGGTGTATTCCGGACCGGTCATGCCGTGGATTGATCCGGTGAAAGAGGCAAACGCCTGGCGGGTGCTGATCCGTGGCGGGGCCGCAACAGAAAGTGACTGGGTGAGAGCCAGAGGGGGCGCACCTGCCGAAGTGAAACGCCGCCGCAAGGCGGAAATTGATGAAAACCGTAAGCTGGGGCTGGTGTTTGATACCGATCCGGCGCATGAAACCGGAGAGCAATCCGATGTTAAAGAGGAAAAAAAGGACCCTGAAAAGTCCGCCCAGGGCGATGGCAGCCGCGCGCGGGAAGAACGAAAGCGGCGCTGAATCCTGGTACACCATCCGCGCGGCGGCGGATAACGCTGCCGATATCAGTATTTACGATGAAATTGGCGGCTGGGGGATTTCGGCGCACTGGTTTGCCGAAGAGCTGGTGGCCCTTGGGAGTATCACGCAGATCAACCTGCATATTCATTCCCCTGGCGGCAGTATTTTCGACGGACTGGCCATCTACAACCTGCTGAAAAATCACCCTGCCAGAAAAGTGGTGTATGTGGACGGTGTGGCCTGTTCGATGGCGTCAGTCATCGCGATGGTGGGCGACCCCGTCATCATGCCTGAAAACGCGATGATGATGATCCACCGCCCACGCGGTATTGCCGGCGGTGAATCCTCTGATATCCGTGAGTATGCCGATCTGCTCGACAAGATGGAAAGCGTCATCATCCCGATTTACGCCGAAAAAACAGGGAAATCACCGGACGATATCGCCGCGCTGCTCGCCAGTGAGACCTGGATGAGTGGAGCCGAGTGTGTCCGGGAAGGTTTTGCCGACAAAGTGATCCAGCCCGTCCGGGCAATGGCTCAGCTGCATTCAAAACGACTTGAGGAATTTGAACATATGCCACAGAACATTAAAAACATGATTATTGCCCCCCAGGGCAACGCCGGGACACTGAGTCAGCCGGAGCCGCAGGCCATCGTGACCCCACCGCCGGTGGCCGTCACCACACCGGCGCCACAACCTGCCACCACTGCTCCGGGGGCGGATGAAATCACCCTGCGCGCCCGTTTTCAGGAAGAGCAGCGCCAGCGTATCAGCGGGATCCAGAATGTGTTTGGTATGTTCGGCAACCGCCACGGTGAGCTGATGGCGCAGTGCATTGCGGATGTGGACTGCAATGTGGACGCGGCCAAAGACAAACTGCTGGAGGCGCTGGGCCGGGGAGTGACCCCCACCAATACGCTGGGCGGTACGCAGAACACACAAAATCCGATGCTCTCCCATATCTATGCGGGCAACGGTAACTTTGCCGGGGACGGCATCCGCGCTTCCCTGATGGCGCGGGCGGGGTTTGAAAGCTGCCAGGTGGATAATCCCTATAACGCCATGACCATGCGCGAGCTGGCCCGCATGTCACTGACCGAACGTGGCGTGGGGGTCTCGACGCTGAACCCGATGCAGATGGTCGGGATGGCGTTCACGCACAGCACCTCAGATTTTGGCAACATTCTGCTGGATGTGGCGAACAAGGCCATTCTGCAGGGCTGGGAAGAAGCCCCGGAAACCTACGAACAGTGGACGCGCAAAGGCCAGCTTTCTGACTTTAAAACGGCACACCGTGTGGGCATGGGAGGCTTTAATGCCCTGCGTCAGGTGCGCGAGGGGGCGGAATATAAGTACGTCACTACTGGGGACAAACAGGCCACCATTGCTCTGGCAACCTACGGGGAATTGTTCAGTATCACCCGTCAGGCCATCATTAACGACGATCTGAACATGCTGACCGATGTCCCGATGAAGCTGGGGCGGGCAGCTAAGTCCACCATTGCCGATCTGGTTTATGCCATCCTGACCGCCAACCCGAAAATGTCCACGGACAACGTGAACCTGTTCGATAAGGCGAAACACGCGAACGTGCTGGAAGGGGCGCTGATGGATGTGGCATCACTGGATAAAGCCCGCCAGCTGATGCGCACCCAGAAAGAAGGCGAGCGTCACCTGAATATTCGCCCGGCATTTGTGCTGGTGCCGACAGCACTGGAGTCCGTCACTAACCAGGTGATCAGATCCACGAGCGTGAAAGGCGCGGACATTAACGCCGGCATTATTAACCCGGTGAAAGATTTTGCGACCGTCATCGCCGAGCCGCGTCTTGACGATAACAGCCAGTCCACTTTTTATCTGGCTGCCGCCAAAGGCACTGACACGATTGAAGTGGCTTATCTCAATGGTGTGGATACACCGTATATCGATCAGCAGGACGGTTTCAGCGTCGACGGCGTGACCACCAAAGTGCGCATCGATGCCGGCGTGGCGCCGGTCGATCACCGCGGTCTGGTGAAGTGTTCTGCGTAACCACCAAAAATAACCATCCGAATGGCCCGTCAGGGCTTTTTTTACGCCTGAAATCCGGTCATTCGTGACCGGACCGGAGAAAATCATTATGGCAAAGAATTATGTGCAGGCGGGCACCACACTCGCCATTACGGCCACCGCTGCAGTAAAGCGTGGCGATCTGGTGCAGGCCGGCGATGTGTTCGTCGTCGCTGTCACCGATATTGCGGCAGGTGCCACCGGGGACGGCATCGCCCACGGCGTTTTCCTGGTCCCCAAACTGGCCACCGATGTGATGGCGGCGGGGAAAAAAGTGTATCTGAAAGACGGGAAGGTGCAGCTGGATGCCACTGGCGGACTGCCGCTGGTGGGCGTGACCTGGGCGCCGGCGGCAAAAGGGGATGAGGTTGTGCCGGTGCGGCTCAATGGCTAATCCCTTTGACCGCCTGAGCACCCGGATGGACGAGGTAACGGCTGCCCGTTTCGGGCGGCCTGTCATGATTGACGGGGCGGAGTATGTCGCTGCGGAGGCTACGTTTCTGGCAGAGCTGGGTGCGCTTTCCGGGGAGGGGACTCACCTGATTGTGTTCAGCCCGCAGTACAGGCCAGCCAGAAAGCAGGCCGTGCTCTGGCGGGGGCAGGATTTTACCGTCACCCGATGGCAGCGAGTCAACGGAAAGTACCAGATTTCACTGGAGTAAATCATGTCTCTGAAGGGGCTGGAAAATGCCATTCGTAACCTGAACAGTCTGGACACGCGTATGGTGCCTCAGGCGTGCGCCTGGGCAGTCAACCGCGTGGCTGCCTCGGCGGTATCTGCCGCCACGCACCGTGTGGCGAAAGAGGCTTTGGCGGGCGATAACCAGAAAAAAGGGATCCCTTTCCGGCTGGTGAAACAGCGCGTCAGGCTCTGGAAAGCGAGCGCAACGGGAAAAAACTATGCCCGTATCCGTGTTAACCGCGGCAACCTGCCCGCCATCAAACTCGGTACTGCCCAGGTCAGGCTGTCCCGTCGCGGCGGAAAACTCCTGCGCCGTGGCAGCGTGCTGAAAATCGGCCCGTATCTGTTCCGGGATGCCTTTATTCAGCAACTGGCGAACGGTCGCTGGCATGTTATGCGCCGCGTGAACGGCAAAAACCGCTACCCGATCGATGTCGTCAAAATCCCGCTGGTCACCCCGCTGACGCAGGCGTTTGAAACAGAGAAAAAACGCATGCTGGAGCAGGAGATGCCTAAACAACTGGCGTATGCGCTGAAACAACAACTGAGGCTGTATCTGACCCGATGAACAAACATACCCGGATTCGCCACTCCGTGCTGGCGAAACTTGAATCCCTGTCCGGATCGTCTGCCATGCTGCACGACGGTTTGCCGGTCTTTATTGAACCTGAAGAGCTTCCCGCGCTGGCTGTCTGGCTGACAGATGCCCAGTATACCGGCGCCATGACCGATGAGGATGACTGGCAGGCCGTGCTCCATGTGGCAGTATTTCTGAAAGCGCAGGCCCCGGATGCGGAGCTTGATGCGTGGATGGAGGAGAAAATATTCCCCGCGCTTGAGGCGGTCAGCGGGCTGGAAAGCCTTATCGATACGATAACGCCGCTGGGTTATGACTACCAGCGTGACAGTGACATGGCAACGTGGGGCATGGCGGAAATCACGTACCGGATCACCTATACCCACTAAGGAAAAACAATGAAAGCACCCAATCCACTGGCAAAAACCAAGGGCGCCGGGACCACGTTCTGGCTGTATACCGGACGCGGAGACGTGTTTAACAATCCGCTGGCCGATGATGACTGGCTGCGCCTGGCGGGGATTAAAGATCTGCAGCCGGGTGAAATGACTGCCGATGCGGAAGATGATGATTATCTTGATGATGAAGATGCTGACTGGAAAAGCACCACGCAGGGGCAGAAAAGTGTCGGTGACACCACGGCCACACTGGCCTGGAAACCAGGCGAAACCGGACAGAAGACGCTGGTGGAGCTGTTTGACTCCGGCGAGGTCCGTGCCTTTCGCATCAAATACCCCAACGGGACCGTCGATATCTTTCGCGGCTGGCTGAGTTCACTCGGTAAAACCATTACCGCCAAAGAAGTGATGACGCGCACCGTGAAAATCAGTGGTGTCGGGCGTCCCTTCCTTGCTGAAGAAGACGCGCCGTCCGTGGTCAGCGTTTCCGGCGTGACCGTGGCACCGTTAAATGCGTCGGTTGCGGTCGGGGCCACCACCACGCTGACCTTTACCGTCAAACCGGATGATGCCACGGACAAATCCCTGCGTATCGCATCATCCGATACCATGCTTGCCACCGTCACGCAAAAGGACAATGTGGCCACAGTCAAAGGGGTGAAGGCCGGCAGCGTGACGGTCGTCGGGATCAGCACGGACGGCAGTCTGGTCGCCGTGGCCCCGGTCACGGTCACTGCCCCTTAATTTTCTTATTCCTGCCCCGGCTCCGGGGCTTTGAGGGAAAAAATCATGTTTCTGAAAACCGATACCTTTACTTACGGTGGTCATTCTGCCGTGCTCAGTGAACTGTCTGCCCTGCAGCGTGTGGATTACCTGATGTTTATCCAGCAGCGCACCGCGGAATATGATGCGCTGCCGGATACCCTGCCGGAACAGGAGCGGCAGGCGGCGTTTATGCAGATGGGCTTGGATATCAATGCGTGGCTGGTGTCCCGTTCGCTGTGTGATAGCAAAAAGGAAGAAGATGCCCGGCCTTTATATGAAGAGGTCCGCGTGCAGTGGTCTTTTGACGCGCTGGGGCTGGGGGCTGACAGAGTCCTGACTCTCAGCGGGATGGTGGTCCCTGTGGCGGATGATGCCGGTGAGGATGAAGATACTTCTGACCAGGAAGCGCTGACACCGGAAAAGCCCTGACCCGGGAACTGGCGTTTGTGATGCAACTGGCGCGGGAATTTCGCCGTCCGGACTGGCGGCGGATGTTATCTGAGATGAGTGCCACAGAGCTGGGCGAGTGGGCGGTCCATTTTTCCCTGAACAGTTTCAGTGATGCCCTGCTCGATGCGGAGTTTGCGACGCTGAAAGCGCTGGTGACCGGGCTGGTGACGGGGGCAGCGCAGGATGCGGACGATTTTCGTCTGTTAAG
>Ga0153982_1000384_pt1 | contig 12281 bp, 10 predicted proteins | sample TSGA066MetaG_FD_104743 | JGI IMG/M metagenome (GOLD analysis project Ga0153982, IMG submission 104743) | Attine ant fungus gardens microbial communities from Georgia, USA - TSGA066 MetaG | ecosystem: Host-associated > Fungi > Mycelium > Unclassified | place: USA: Georgia, Alexander Wildlife...
CGTTTCAGGTGCGCGCGGGACCAGCCGGACCACTGCCGATTCTACCTTGGGCGGCGGTCGAAACGCGCCAGGCGGCACTGTGAACAGCGCGGTCACCGTGCACCAGGCTTGTAGCATCACGCTCAAACGCCCGTAGACCTTACCGCCCGGCGCTGCTGCCATGCGCTGCACGACTTCCTTTTGCAGCATGAAATGCATGTCCCGGATGACCGCGGCGTGCTGGAGCGCGTGGAACAGAATCGGCGAAGACAAGTTATAGGGCAGATTACCGACCAGACGAATATGGCCATCGGCCGGTGCTAGCGTGTGGGTCAAACCGGTCAGGTCCACAGTCAGCACGTCTGCGGACACGATGTTCAACTGCCCATGGGCACTTGCCGCGCCGGTCAATGCGGTGAACAGATCTCGATCGAATTCGATCGCGGTTAAAGCGCCCAAGCGGTGCAACAGCGGAACGGTGATGGCGCCGTAGCCGGGACCGATTTCGACCACAGTATCCCCCGGGCGCGGATCGATCGCCTGCACGATCTTGTCCACCACGCCGCGCTCATGCAGGAAGTGCTGACCCAGGGCTTTTTTTGCTGGTCTGGTGCGCGCAGCGTCGCGCATGATCACACTAGCCGGGCGCCCAGGGGCACGTCATGTTCCGGCATGCACAGACTGACCCGGCCCTGGGTATCGTGAAAGCCGGTGATGAGGCATTCCGACATCAACGGGCCGATCTGTTTGCGCGGGAAATTCACCACGCCTACCACCAGGCGCCCGACCAGCTCGCCGGGTGTGTACAGGGCAGTGAGCTGCGCGCTGGATTTGCGCACGCCGATCTCTGGTCCGAAATCCACCTGCAACACATAGGCGGGTTTACGCGCCTGCGCAAACGGTTCGGCCGAGAGCACCCGACCGACCCGCAGTTCGATGCGCATGAAGTCATCCCAACTGATCTCAGTCATGTTTGATCGTCCAGCGTTGTGAGTACGCGATTGTAGGCATCGGTCACGATCTGGTTTGGCGTGCCAGCGCCATGCGGGTACAGGTTTGGATCGCCGCGAACAGGCTGGAAGGGTCGGCGTTGCCGGTGCCAGCCAGCGCCAGCGCGGTGCCATGGTCCACGGCAACGCGAGGATAGGGCAGACCGAGGGTGATATTGACTGCGTGTTCGAAGCCGCTGTGCTTGAGCACGGGCAACCCTTGATCGTGATACATCGCCAGTACCGCATCGCATGCGCGCAGCTGTGCCGGTAAAAATGCCGTATCCGCCGGTAGCGGACCAGTCAGTTGCATTCCCTCATCGCGCAATGCCTCTAGCACCGGCTGGATGATCTCGATCTCTTCGCGGCCCAGGTGACCCGCCTCACCCGCATGTGGGTTCAAGCCGAGCACGGTGATGCGTGGATTATGGATGCGAAAGTCGTGGTGTAGCGCATTGTTCAGTACACGCAACGTCGTGCTCAGGCGATCAGCTGTGATCGCGTCGGCGACCGCGCGCAGCGGCAGATGGGTGGTGGCGAGGGCAACGCGCAAGCTGGGGTTAGCCAGCATCATGACCACCGGACAATTGGCTTGGTTCGCGAGCAGCTCGGTGGTGCCGGTATAGACGATGCCGCCCTGATTGATCGTGGCCTTGTGCACTGGCCCGGTGATCAGGCCGTCGAGATCGCCGTGCAGACAGCGGTCGGCAGCGGTCGATAAGGCCGCGATCACCGCCTGCGCATTGCGCGGATCAGGCGCGCCGAACGCAATGGGCGCCGTATTGGCGAAATTCACCACGCGCAGCGCACCGGTTGCGGTGTGCTCGGCGTCGGGTGGCAGCAATGTGAGTGGAAGATCGAGTGCAGCAGCGGCGTGTGCCAAGTTGTCCTGGTCACCGAAAACCAGCAGATCCGCGTCCCAACGCTGTTGCGCGGCGCGAACGCATAATTCCGGACCGACGCCGGCCGGCTCGCCCGGAACCAGCGCCAGCCGCGGGCGCGGCATGTCAGCTGCCGCTGGGAGGAGGAGGCTGCGGAGTGGGCGTCGCCGCGGGCGCCGTTGCCGGAGCGTCTGGGGCTGGGGTCTGTGCGGGCGCGCTACCGGTGCGGATATCGACATAAGCCTCACCGCGCATCTCGCGCAAAAACCGAGTCCACTCTTCTTCCAGTTTGCGTTGGCCGATGGTTTCGCGCACCTGCGCGCGGCGGTTCTCGTCGGTGGCATCGGTCTGACGCTGGGCGACGCGTTGCACGATATGCCAGCCTGCCTGGGTTTTAAACGGCGCAGAGACCTGACCATCCTGCAAACCCATCACCTGAGCACCGAATTCTGCGCCGTATTGATCCTGCGCAAACCAACCAAGATCACCGCCGCGCGGCTTCGTGGTTTCATCGTCGGAATTTTCGGTGGCGATTTCGGCGAAGTCTGCACCGCCCTCGATGCGCGCGCGTAAGGTGTCGATCTTGGCTTTCGCGGCAGCCTCGTCGACGCCCTCGCCAGTCCGGGCCAGGATGTGACGTGCCTGATATTGCGTCACCATAGTCGGCGGCGACTGCGACGCGTCGCGGATTTCGACCAATTTGAGCAACTGAAAGCCGCTCGGTCCGCGGGTGGGACCAATCACCTGACCGGCTTGCATGGTGCTGATGCTCGCCGCGAACGCGGTCGGAATTTCGCTCATGCTGCGCCAGCCCAGATCACCGCCTTCCAGCGCATTCTGGCTGTCGGAATAGCGCACCGCGGCGGCCGAGAACTCCATCTCGCCTTTGTCGATCAGCGCCTTGATGCCGTCGACTTTCTGTTGTCCGGTCGCGATCTGCTCAGGCGTGGCGTTTTCCGGTATCGCAACCAGAATATGCGCCAAGCGATATTGCGTGCCGCCAGATGCGGCCTGGCTGGAGACGGCTGCGTCCACTTCGGCGTCGCTGACGCTGATCCTGCTCTGGGCGAACCCCTGCCGAAAGCGTTGAATGATCAGTTCATCGCGCAGTGAGTTGCGAAAATCAGCCAGCGTGCCTCCCTCGCGCCCAATCTGCTCACGCAGTTGGTCGGCGGTCATGTTGTTCTGGCGCGCGACGCTGCCGATCGCCGCGTCGACTTCCTCGTCGCCGACCTGGACGCCACGCTCACTGGCACTAGCGACCTGCAAACGGACCAGGATTAGCCGTTCCAACACCTGGCGTTCGAGGATATCCCGCGGTGGCAACTGATCTTGGCGGTTGGCATATTGCGTCAAGATATTGCGTAGCGCACGATCCAGTTCGCTTTGTAAGATCACATCTTCGTTCACAACCGCGGCGATCCCGTCGACCGGTTGCGCTTGCGCGGATACGCACAAGAACAGATTGGATAACGCCAACAGACTGGGCAACAGTGCTGTGGCGAGCAGCTTTTTCAGCGGCGGCTTGTTCATGGTCTCAGGAAATTTTGCGGGTCATCATCTTCATCTTCGTCTTCGTCAGCACCGCCGCGCAATTCCGGCGGAGGGACGAGATAAAGGTCGTCGCGGTTGTAGCCGAGAATAGCACGACGCAATCGACGTTCGGTATCAGGCCCGGCCGAACCCAGACCCTTGAGCTCGACTTCCAGTTGTAGGGCGTCATTGAGCTCGCCGACGCGGTTGCGCTGGTAGCGCCGCGCCACCAGGCGCGCAGCCAGACAACAGCTGTCCCACTGCACTCCAAACACGCTTTCGAGCAGTTTCGGCTCGATATTCCGAGCCGGATCCTCCAACAGCGAATAGTAGTAACGGCCGACCAGGCTCCAGGACGGGCTCAGTGGATACAGGAACGAGAAGTCCACCTGTCTAAACAAGTCGTTGCCGGTCGACGGGTTCCTGCGATAGCGATATCCCAAATTGATAATGCCCTCGTCGCCGATCAGATAGCGGGTGCGTACGCTGGCCAAATCCTGACGGCTGTACTGCGGATCCCATTGATAGGAAGCACCAATGCTCCAGCGGTCATTGATCGCGTAGTTAGCATCGCCGACCCAGGCCGATTTGCTCCTGGCAATTCCGGTGCCGTTGATGAGCAGACTGGTGCGTGAGTCCTCGAGATAGCGGATCTGACCGATGCTGGCGCTCAGTTTTTCGCTGCCGTCGTCCTGCCGGATCAGGCGGCTGGTCATGGCAAGAGTGATCTGATTAGCATCGGCTTGACGGTCGGCGCCAGTGAAACGATTGTCGCGAAATAATTGTCCCCAGCTGAACGTCATCCCGGAAGTATCGAACAACGGGATCGCGTCTTGATTGCGGTAGGGTGCATTGAGGTAAAACAGTCGTGGTTCAAGCGTATGAAAAAATCCAGTACCGCCGATCTTGGTTTCGCGGTCAAAGAACAGGCCAGTGTCGAACGAGGCGATGGGGACGTTGCGGCTTGGAGAATCATCACGCAAGGATTCGAACAACTCGGGGCTGACTAATGTATTCGACGGTAGTGACGCCGTCGCCCTGTTAAAGGCAATCTTATCGGCCATCGCAGTATCGAGTTGGTAGCCGGTATAACGCCAAGCCAGGGTGGGACGCACATACCAACTCGACCCTTCCAGCGGAGCGGTCACATAGGGTTTGAAGTCATAGCGGCTGCCGCCGGGGCGCCCGTCGTAATCCACCAGCTGACCATCGGCGAGCCGGCGTTGGCCTCGGACGTTATCGATATGCGCGAATCGCACCGCTTCAGCGTTAAGGCCGACGGTCAGCCAACGACCGAACGGTTGCTCCCAATTTAGAAACGCCCGCGGCAAACGGTCGTAGCGCAGCCGCGATTCTCGCAAGGTGTAATCCGTCAATTGCACATGGTCCGCGGACAATCCCGCGTTCCAGTAGCGACCGCGTCCGTACACGCCCACATTGCTGGTGATTGAGTACGAAGAAATACTGTCGAGTCGACTGCTGAAATCCTCTACGTAGCGCGGATCACTTAGCCAATTGAGGTTGGCTCGCGCCTGCCAAACACCGGTGAGGTTCTGTGAGGCCTGGAAATGCAAGCGTCCGCGGTTGTCCTTTCTGCGGTTTTTCAGGTCATAGCGGTTGTCGATAAATTCCGTCAGTTCCGCAGCGCGCCGGTCTTCTGTGAGCTGATCGTTGGGCAGGTAGGAAAAGTCTAAGATGCCTTTGCCAGTTCTGGTCAGGTAACGGAATTCATTGCTAATCATCAGCCCGCGTTCGGTCATCAGGCGCGGCTCTAGGGTGTCGTCGTAGTTGGGCGCGAGATTGAAATAGATCGGTTGGCGCCAGTCAAACCCATTGCGCCCGCTCAAGCTGATACTCGGGTACAGCAAACCAGTGCGACGACGATTGTCGATCGGAAATGGGAACCAAGGTACAAACAGCACTGGAACCTTGCCAACGCGCAATATCGCATTGCGCGCAATACCTGTGCCCTCGCTCGTGTCCAGATCGATCCGGTCTGCCTCGAGTTCCCACATGCGCTGGGTGGATGGACAAGTGGAGTAGGTGGAGTCGTAGAGTGAACCTTGCGAGCCCTGCAGCTCGATTTGCCCTGCGCCACCGTTGCCGCGGCGTTCAATCAGTTGGTAGCGGACATTGCGCACGTTATGGCTGTCGGCGTCTTGGTCGCCCTCAGCGCTGTCGGCGACCAGGCGCATGGCCGAATCCTGATAGCGCACATTGCCCTGCGCGGTGTAGCGATTGGTGGCAGCGTCAAAGCTGAGATTGTCGGTGCCGAGGAACTGATCGCCCCTGGTCAGTGCCACATTGCCGCTGAACGTGGTGGACTCGCCCTCGGTTGCGCCGAGTTGATCCCCGCTGATGTCGGTTGGAAGCTGGGCGCGCAGCTCCGGCGACACGCTATCGCTAGTCGCGGCGTCGGCATCAGCGAAATTCGCAATCGCATCTTCCGCTGGGCATAAGCGCCAATCCGGTTCGGGTTCTGCGGCATAGCTTTGCAGCGACAGCGCTAGGAAAATCGGCAGCGGCAGCAGCGCAGGAAGTTGGCGCACGCGGCATATATCCCAGAAAAACGGCGAGTAGCTTGCCGCATCCTTAGCCATGCGGCAACGGACGGCAAATAACGGCAACTGCAAGCAAGCGGATTATTGAAACGGTACCTGAACAGCATCGTCACGTTTGTCACGCGGTAACAACGCGCCGACGTGCGCGATTGCACATTCTGCCAGCGCCTGCAGATCGTAGCCGCCCTCAAGCATAGAGACGAGCCTGCCTGCTGCGTGGCGATCCGCGATTGCGCACAGCTCGGCGCTGAGCCAGCCGAAGTCTTCGGCCTCGAGCTCAAATTGTGCCAGCGGATCGCGCCAATGCGCATCGAAACCAGCGGAGATCAGCAGCAATTCTGGCGCGAATTGATCGATCGCCGGCAGCAGTCGCTCACGCCAGGTGCTGCGGAATTGTGCGCTTTGGGTTCCGGGCGGCAGTGGCGCGTTGAATAAGTTGCCGACGCCGCGCTCCTGCGCGGTCCCGGTGCCCGGATACAGCGGCCACTGATGGGAGCTGATGTATTGCACGCGCGGCTCGCGCGCAAAGATGTCCTGGCTGCCGTTGCCATGGTGCACATCGAAGTCAACCACGCTCACTCTGACCAGCCCGTGGCAGGCGATTGCATGCATCGCCGCCACAGCGATGCTATTGAATAAACAAAACCCCATCGCGGTGTCTGCGGTGGCGTGGTGCCCGGGCGGGCGCACTGCACAGAAGGCGCGTCCGGATGTGCCACCGCACACGCTGTCCACTGCTGCCGTTGCCGCACCCGCGGCACGCAATGCGGCCTCAGCTGAGCCTGGCGACAACATCGTGTCTGGGTCGAGCGCGGTGATCCCCGCGGCATTCGGCCGCAAGATGGTCTCCACCAATGCCGGCGCATGTACACGCAGCAACGCATCGCGCTCTGCGCGTGGCGCCTGCTTCCATGTCAGGGTAGGAAACGCGGCATGTAGCGCATGCATTACTGCGGTCAGGCGCTGTGGGCGTTCTGCATGGTTGGCGCCGGTGTCATGATCTAAACAGGCGGGGTGGGTATACAAATGGATCGTCATGCCAGCGGGTGGTCAGTCAGGTGAGGGTGAGAACTGCGCAGAAATCCGAAACTGCGGTCAAGACAGGCAGCACACAGCCCTGTGCCGCGCGTTGCACAAATCCTGGCAGGACGCGTTTGGGCTCTTGTCCGCCGAAAAAGCGACGATAGGCGGAAGTCAGCCAGGGTGATCTGATCGATAGGTACACCGGAAAAATCTACGAGCTGCATGAAACATCCATGGATGACATGAAAAGTCTACGAGCGGCATGGCAGCTCGTTGGTGACGTCATTCGCCCTGAGACGTCATCCCCGCGAAAGCGTGGAGCCAGCGGCTTGGAGATGCTGAAACCAAAGCAACTGAATGACCAGCGCTTCGCGCTGTTGAACAGCGCTTCCCGCTTTCGCGGGAATGACATCACGTACATCAACGCCATTCAATCAACACCATTCAATCAATACGACTCAGTCAATACGATTCAGTCAATACGACCCTCATACCGGGCTTGTTCAACAGGATCTATTTGGCGATCTGCTTTAACGCAGCTTCTGCCTTAGCATAAGCCTATGGATTTGCCTGCTTCTTCCGCGCCGGTAGCGCATGACGTGGCGATCGTCGGCGGCGGGCTGGTTGGCGCGAGCCTGGCGATCGCGCTGGATCGCATCGGTCTGAACGTGGCCTTGGTGGAGGCGACTGCGTTGGGCGATCCGCCGCCGGTCTTCGACGAACGCAACCTCAGCCTGGCCGATACTTCGATCAATGCCTTGACCACGCTGGGCGTGCTGTCGGGGCTGCGTGCACCGCCGGGACTGATTCGACGGATCCACGTCAGTCGAGCAGGCGATTTCGGCCGCGTCGCGTTGCACGCAGCCGATTATGGTCGCGACGCTTTCGGGCTGGTAGTGACGGCGCGCGATCTTGGACTGGCGTTAGAGGCCCGGTTGGGCGCCTGTACGCGTCTGGTGCGCTACCGGCCGGCGCGGTTCGTCGGATTTGAAACGGTGCCAGCCTGCAGGCGTGCATTGCGTCTGGCTGATGCGACGGGCGAGCGGATGATTGACGCAGCTCTGGTGGTCGGTGCAGATGGCACCCGCAGCGCGGTCCGCGCCGCGCTCGGGATCGGCGTGCAGGAGCACGATTATCAGCAAACGCTATTCGTCACTCGCGTCCGGGCGTCGCGCCCTCCCGATGGCACCGCCTGGGAACGGTTTGGACCAACAGGGCCCAATGCCTTGCTGCCGCGTGGTGATCGCCACTATGGTGCGGTGCTCGGGGTCGGTGCGGACCAAGCCGATGCGGTCGCGGCGCTGGATGAGCAGGCGTTTTTGCAGCGCCTGCAGCACACCTTCGGATGGCGTGCGGGTCGATTCCTCGCCTGTGGCGCTCGCAGCGCCTATCCCGCAGTGCGGGTGCTGGCCGAGCACACCATCGCTCCAGGCGCTGTGTTGGTCGGTAACGCTGCGCAAACCGTGCATCCGATCGGTGCCCAGGGCTTCAATCTGGGCCTGCGCGATGCTATGACTCTGGCGCAGATGCTGACACACGCTGGCTTGGCGGCGGTGGAAAACGATGGAGGAACAAGTTTGCTCGCGCGCTATGTCGAGCAGCGCAGAGAAGATCGCGCGACGACACTCGCGTTCTGCGATGGGTTGGCGCGATTGACTGCGAATCCTGCGCCGATTGCCGCAGGATTGCGTGCGCTGGGACTATTGGCCGCCGATCGGGTGCCGGTGTTGCAGGCGCGCATAGTCAGCGGCGCCATGGGCTATCGCGGCCAGGTGCCGGCGTTATGTCGCGTGCAGGACAGCATATGAGCCGACCAGCGCGCCATGATGTAGCGGTGGTAGGCGGTGGCGTGGTCGGTGCCGCATGCGCGCTGGCGCTGACCGAACTCGGGCTAGACGTTACCTTGCTCGAGGCGGTTCAGCCCGCGCATTGGTCACCGCAGCAGCGCGATTTGCGCGTGTATGCCTTGGCGCTAGATAACGTGGCGCTACTCACTCGGCTGGGTGTCTGGGATGTCGTCCGCGCCGCGCGGGCGCAACGGTATCGGCGCATGCGCGTGTGGGACGCGGCGGACGCGCGTGAACTCAGCTTCGATGCCGATGCCCTAGGCAGAGCCGAGTTAGGCTGGATTGTCGAGCATGCGCTGCTGGTCGATGCACTCTGGCGACGTTTAGCCGCGGTCGGGGTTGAAGTGCATTGCCCGGCCCAAGTCACAGCCGTTACCCAAGATGCAGCGGGTGTGCGGCTGGACCTCGCTGACGGCGGCCGAATCGATGCACGCCTGATAGTGGCCGCAGATGGGGCGAAGTCCGCGCTGCGCGACATGCTCGGCATCGATACCCAGTCGCACGACTACCGACAGCGCGCGGTGGTGTGCTACGTGCGCGCCGAGTATTCGCATCAAGACACCGCCTGGCAACGGTTTCTGCCAGGCGGTCCGCTGGCGCTGCTGCCGTTTGCGCGCAATGGCGCTGATGAGCAGGTCGCCGCGCAGCCAGACCGGGAATGTTCGATCGTGTGGACGCTGCCAGTCGCGGAGGCGCAGCGAATCATGGCATTGGACGATGCGGCCTTTGCCCGAGAACTTAGCTTTGCCTCGGATCTGCGTTTGGGGGCTTTGCAGGCGACCTCTGCACGCGCGGCTTTTGCACTGCGGCGCCAGTTGACAGTGCGCTATGTCCAAGGGCGCGCGCTGCTGATCGGCGATGCTGCGCATGTGGTGCATCCTTTGGCCGGGCAGGGGGTCAACCTCGGGCTACGCGACGTCGCGGCACTGGCCCGCGTGGTCGCATCCGCGCAGACGCGGCGCACCGATTTCGCCACCGCCGCGCGGCTTGCGCGCTGGGCACGCGAGCGGCGCAGCGAAAATACGATCGCCGCGCATACGTTCGATGCGATCAATCGGCTGTATTCCAATGATGCGATGCTGCCTACGCTGCTGCGCGGCCGGTTGCTCGGTTTCGCCAACGCCTTGCCCCCAGTCACCGACACACTGTGGCGGCGTGCCGGCGGTCTGTAGAAACCGCGAGCTGCAGAGACCGCGAGGCGCTCAAGGCTCGGCGATATAAAAAATGCTCCGATAAAAAAGGCCCCGCCAGATGGCGGGGCCTAGTAACCACCAGTTAACCCTGTGACGTGCGCTTGATCATCGATTGCTTGATCGTCGATGTCATCGAGCGCTGGCGTTGGCGGTCAGTGCTCGAGTAGTGCTCGAGCATAGTGCTCGGGCAGGGTCTGCTCGCTTACGGCGTAGTTGGCGCGGCCGGCACGGTGACGGTTTTGCCGCTGGGGACCGAACGGATGGTCACCGAGCTGGAACCTTGCACTTGGCCCTGCGCACCAGCGTGGGGGACAGCGCCAGCAGCGGCACCGGCCACCGACCCGGCAGCCTGACCGACGGCACTGCCGACCACTCCGGTGGCAGTCGCGGCGGTGTCGCGCACGGCGCCGGCAGCACCCGACATGGTGTCGGTCACGGCGCCGGTCGCAGCACTCGGGTTGGCAGAGGCGTCGACCGAGGCGTCGACCGAGGCATTGGCTTCGGTTTCAGTCGAAGTCTGGGTTTGACCGGCACTGGCGTCGGTCTGGCTTTGGCCAGAGACCTGGCCATGGACCTGACCGTCCACGCCGACTTGAGCAGCTTGTTCAACGGTGTTTTGCACGGCGGCGGCCGGATCAACAGACTGGGCATGGGCAACCCCGGCAGCGCCGATGGCGGTCAATAGACCCAAGGCGAGCGGGCGGAACGAATAGTGACGGATCATCATTGCGACAAACCTCGTCTTGCGGAAAGGACGATCAACCTATCCTGCCTAAGGTCAACCAGCAATAAATGCCGGTGAATTTCCGCCAACCACAGCTGAACATAGTCGTTGGACAAGGGATCGGCCGTATCAAGCCGCCACTCGAACGAGTTCCCATTGTCAGTAGATTGCGCCTCCGCTCTGACCATAGCGCTGTAATACGTCGCAGGCCGCGGCGCGACGCAGATCGCGCACAACCTCGATCCCGCGCCGAGCGAGTTCGCCGAGCCAATCTTCCGGCAGAGGGCCCTCGTCGAAACCGGTGAGCTGCATGACGTCCTGACTGCGTGCTCCGATCAACAGGCGGTCGATGCCCGCCCAGATCATCGCGCCATAGCATTGACAGCATGGTTGCGACGAGGTCGCCAAGGTGTAACGGCCAATTCGACCGCCAGTCGCGTCAAGCGACGCATCAACATTCAGGCGTGCACGCTGGAGCCTTTGCTGGGCGAGCATGCATGCCATGTTTTCGGCGTGGGCGAGAGAGCAGGCCATCGGTTGCACGCGATTGACACCGACCGCCAGCACCCGATCAGTCTGATCGAATAGCGCAGCGCCAAACGGTCCGCCGCTCTTGGCCTCGATATTGCGCTGTGAAAGTTCGATCGCCAGCGCCATTTTGGCATCGTCATGCGGATAGGCGCGGTCGGTGTCGATGGCCTCGTGGATCCAGACCGGCAAGGTGAGATGGACTTGCGCTAGCAACATTTATTGAACCGATCGCGCGTTCGACCCGACGGCCTCGCAGCGCCCGGCGCTGCAGGTACAGGCGCTGATTTCGGCAAAGCCACAGACTGACGCCATGCCTTCGCTCGCGCAACGTGCCCTGACCGCGCCAGGATCGGTCGGACTGTCTTTGTTGACGCATGCGGGAAAATAGCCGCAGCAATTACCGATGTTTTTTACCGCGCAATCGGCGTCACTGACGCAATTGAAATCGAGCTTCGGCGCAGCAGGTGGTACTCGTCTGGCCGGTAACGGGTCGCTCATGCGCGGAGCTCGCACCGGCGCGGTCTGGTCGACGGCGTTCGAGCGAGTGGACAGGTCCGGAGCCGCGCAAGCGGCCAGGCCAGCAACCAGCGTGATTACCGTCAGCCAGACGCGAGCGGTGTTGCACAGCCAACTTCTGTTAGGAGTGAGCACGATTTTCATCGTATCGCGGATTTTCGTTCGATTCGGCCTCATCGGATCGTGCTCTATCAGATCATGATCCACCAGATCACGCTTCATCAAATCATGCTTCATCAAATCATGCTTCATCAAATCATGCTTCATCAGATCGTGCTCCTTTAGATCGTGCTCCATCAGATCATGCGTAATCAGATCGTGCTCCATCAGATCTCTTTATGAGCCCTCGTTTTGTGCAATTACGCATCATCCGCCGGCTTTCTGGGCCCAGGTATCACGTAGGGTGACGCTACGATTGAACACCGGCGCGTCTGGTCGATGCTCGCGCCGGTCCGCGACAAAATAACCGAGTCGCTCGAACTGGAAAGATTGCTCGGGCTCGGC
>Ga0153982_1000385_pt1 | contig 12260 bp, 11 predicted proteins | sample TSGA066MetaG_FD_104743 | JGI IMG/M metagenome (GOLD analysis project Ga0153982, IMG submission 104743) | Attine ant fungus gardens microbial communities from Georgia, USA - TSGA066 MetaG | ecosystem: Host-associated > Fungi > Mycelium > Unclassified | place: USA: Georgia, Alexander Wildlife...
AGAAGAGCAGGTAATCGGCCTGCTATCGTTTGCCCGAGGAGATTGTTTATAAAAGCTTTTCACCAGCGTCGCCAGAGTAATCTTTAGTGTAAATTTATAATTACACTTGAATTAATGTGGGTGCATTTTTTAATTATTTTAATTATCTGATTTTAAATAAATTAATCCATAATAGTGTCGTGTTTTTACAATGATGGTAATAAATCTGTACAAGGTGCGATTGATGTTTGTACGGATTCTGATACAGTAATCAGCACCTCGACGACAGGCTGAAAAAACTTACAAGAGAGCTGAAGACCATGCAAAAAGACGCGCTGAACAACGTTCATATCGCTGACGAACAGATCCTGATTACGCCGCAGGAGCTGAAAAACAAATTCCCGTTGACCGCCGCTCAGGAGGCGCAGATTGCCGCTTCCCGACAGACGATTTCTGACATTATCAGCGGGAAAGATCATCGTCTGCTGGTAGTTTGTGGGCCGTGTTCCATTCACGACACAAAAGCCGCGCTGGAGTATGCCCATCTTCTGAAAACGCTCTCTTCAGATTTACAAGATCGGCTTTATATCGTCATGCGCGTCTATTTTGAAAAGCCTCGTACCACCGTGGGCTGGAAAGGGTTGATCAACGACCCTTACATGGATAACTCTTTCGATATGGAAGCCGGGCTGCATATTGCCCGTCGTCTGCTGGTGGAACTGGTTGATATGGGATTACCGCTGGCAACGGAAGCGTTAGATCCGAACAGTCCGCAATACCTGGGCGATCTGTTTAGCTGGTCGGCAATCGGCGCACGCACTACCGAATCCCAGACCCACCGCGAAATGGCCTCCGGTCTTTCCATGCCGGTTGGTTTTAAAAACGGCACGGATGGCAGTCTGGGCACCGCTATTAACGCTATGCGCGCTGCCGCCATGCCGCATCGTTTTGTCGGCATCAACCAAAGCGGTCAGGTCTGCCTGCTGCAAACCCAAGGAAATCCGGACGGTCATGTCATTTTGCGCGGCGGTAAGAAGCCAAATTACGGCCCGGAAGATGTAGCGCAGTGTGAAAAAGAGATGCTGCAGGCGGGACTCCGTCCGTCACTGATGATAGATTGCAGCCATGGCAACTCTAACAAAGATTTCCGTCGCCAGACCGGCGTGGCTGAATCTGCCATAGCGCAGATCAGAGACGGCAACCGCTCCGTTATTGGCCTGATGCTGGAAAGTCATCTGCATGAGGGTAACCAGTCTTCCGAGCAGCCTAAAAGCGATATGCGCTACGGCGTTTCCGTTACCGATGCCTGCATTAACTGGGAAACAACGGAAACCCTGCTGCGAACGATTCACCAGGAACTGGACGGAGTGCTGGCGGCACGACTGTCGCAAAAGGATTAATTATGGTGGCTGAACTGACCGCGTTACGCGATCAAATTGATGAAGTTGATAAAGCACTGCTCGATTTACTGGCGAAAAGGCTTAGCCTGGTGGCAGAAGTTGGTGAGGTAAAAAGCCGCTACGGATTACCGATTTACGTACCGGAACGTGAGGCAACAATGCTGGCCTCACGCCGTAAAGAGGCCGAGCTGCTGGGCGTGCCGCCGGATTTAATCGAAGACGTACTGCGTCGCGTAATGCGCGAATCTTATGCCAGTGAAAATGATAAAGGCTTTAAAACGCTTAACCCTGAACTGCGCCCGGTGGTTATCGTTGGCGGCAAAGGTAAAATGGGGCGTCTGTTTGAAAAAATGCTGACGCTTTCCGGCTATCAGGTCAAAACGCTGGATAAAGATGACTGGGCGCAGGCGCCTGACATGCTGGCGGATGCGGGCATGGTGATTATCAGCGTGCCAATCCATTTGACCGAAAAGGTCATCGCGGAACTGCCGCCGTTGCCGGAAGACTGCATCCTGGTGGATTTGGCCTCCATAAAAAATGGCCCGCTACAGGCGATGCTGGCCGCGCATAGCGGCCCGGTTTTAGGGCTGCATCCGATGTTTGGCCCGGACAGCGGTAGCCTGGCAAAACAGGTTGTGGTCTGGTGCGACGGTCGCCAGCCGGAAGCCTATCAGTGGCTGCTGGAACAGATTCAGGTGTGGGGCGCACGGCTGCACCGCATCAGCGCGGTAGAACACGATCAGAATATGACCTTTATTCAGGCGCTGCGTCACTTTGCCACTTTTGCCTATGGTCTGCATCTGGCAGAAGAAAACGTCGATCTGGAACAGCTGCTGGCGCTCTCTTCGCCTATTTACCGGCTGGAACTGGCAATGGTGGGACGACTGTTTGCGCAGGATCCGCAGCTGTATGCGGATATTATTATGTCGTCAGAAAACAACCTGGCGCTGATCAAACGTTATTACCAGCGTTTTGGTGAGGCTATCCAGCTGCTGGAAAAGGGCGACAAGCAGGAGTTCATTAACAGCTTCCGTCGCGTGGAACACTGGTTTGGTGATTACGCCCAGCGCTTTATGCTGGAGAGCCGCTCGCTGCTTCGTCAGGCCAACGACCGTCAGTAAGCGGGATGCTTCGCCAGGCGAAAAGCTATCGGTAAACGGGATGCCAGGCCAGGCGAAAAGCTGTCGGTAAACAGGATACCAGGCCAGGCGAAAAGCTGTCAGTAAACAGAATGCCTGGCAGACCAAAGGCTGTCAGTAAGCGGGATGCTTCGTCAGGCATAGCTGGCAGTAAGCGAAAGCCGGTTACGGTAAAGCAACCTACGCCATGGATGGCGTAACCTGAACCATTAAAAACAATATCTGCTAAATTCGTACCCATCCTTCATGTCAGCCTTACGGGCTGCAATTCTCTTTCCCGGCCAGCGGTAAAAATCCTTTCTTTTGCAAAATCTCCTGCGCCTGAGCGCTTAATAAAAATTCCGCCAGCGGTCTGGCTGCGGGCTGGCAAATTGCCAGGCCGTAGCTGGCGCGAATTTTAAAAGGGGCGGGAATAGCCATAACGGTGATGCCTGGCAGCTGATTAATGCGCGCTGCATAGCTCTGATAACCGATAAAAATATCGGCCCGGTTATTGTTCAACAGCCAGCCTGCCGCAACTTCGCCAGCGGGAACAGGCAGACTTTGCGGGCCGCCAACCAGCTGAAGCGCTCGTTGCTTCAGCGCCGCGCCCATAGTCGGCCGATATTGCTCAATAAGGTCAAACAGCTGCCAGGTATAATCACCGGACGGATCGCTTATCGGCGTGGAAGTCGCTATGCGCAAAGCCGGATCGCAAAGCAGCTCGAGCCAGTTGCGGTCTGCAGCCGCCAGCTCTTCCCTGACGCTAAGGCAAAGCTGATTGTGGCAAAAGACGCTGATATCCATTGCCCTGCCTGACGCCAGCAAAGCCTGTGGGTGCATTATATTTGCCGACAGAAAAAGATCGCAGTGCTCGCCATGCATAATTCGCTGTCGCAAAAGCCCTGCCGGACCAAAGGTGCTGGTAACCGTGTTTCCCGTCGATGCGCGATAAGCTGCGGCTAAATCAGGCCAGACCGCTCGCAGGCTCCCGGCAGCCAGAACCCGCAGAGTCATCAATTACTGCCCACATAGTGGGTACGATAAAAGCGTTGATACCAGGCATCCGCTTTTTGCTGCATATCTATATCGCGGAATTTCTGCGGATAAAGCTTTTTCGCCATCCATAGCTCGCCCAGCGCCAGCGCTTCCGGCATCGGATAGCCCCAGGCTTTGGCATACTCCGGCATCAGATAAACGCGATGATGCTTAACCGCATCAATAGCCTGCCACGCTGGCTGCTGGTTGATCTCGTCGATCACCTGCGGATAACGATCCTGCACAAAGATCACCTGCGGATCCCAGGCGATGATCTGCTCCATCGAAACTTGTTTATAGCCTTTTACCGTAGCGGCAGCCACGTTCAGCGCGCCAGCGTGAGCCATCATCAGTCCGGTGTATTTACCCGAACCGTACGTGGTGAGATCGGGATTAGCCATATAAACGCGAATATGCTGTGAAGCGGAGACTGTTTTTAACCGGTCGGCAGTTTGCTGACGCTGGCTAAAGGTTGCCTTGACCAACTCTTCTGCCTGTTGCTGGTGGTTGACGACCTCACCGATTAGACGAATGCCTTCTTTTAACCCCTGATTGTAAGCCTGCTCCTCATCAGTAAGCTCGGGATTAAGGCGGTTCTGTTGCTTATCATCGTGACGCAATGAAATAGCGATAACGGCTATTCCCAGCCTTTGTATCTGCTCGATCATTTCCTGCGGTGCGTAGTTAGTAACAAATACGACCTGCGGATGTAGTGCAACCAGTTTTTCTATATCAACGTGCGTCAAATCGCCCAGTGTTGGTATCCGGGTTAGCTCAGGCACCAGACGCTGGTAGCTGTCGCCCAGCTGCTGCTTCCAGTTGCTGAGAATACCTACCATCGTGCCGGTGGCATCCAGCTGTACCAGAAGATTCAGCGTTTGATGCTGAAGCACGACCACGCGATTGACCCGATCGGGAATAGTGACCTGGCGGCCCAGCTGATCGACAACCTGACGATCGGCATAAGAAGAGAAGGGCGACAAAGCTGCCGCCGCCAGCAAGAGGGAGCAAAAAATTTTACGCATCATAGTTACCTGAATTCCGTTATGTATTTGATGATATAGCGGTGGGTGTATCAGGTAAATAAGTCTGTCGAGGTATTTGCCGCTCCAGGGAGCGGCGGGTTTAATCGTTACTTTGGCTCTACCGGCAGAACGTTTTCGCCAGGATAGCAGCCCAGCACTTTTAACGAGCGGGTGATCGGAGCCAGCTCTCGCAGCGCCTGCTGAACTTCTTCCGAACGCAAATTGCCCTGAAAATCGATATAAAACATCTCTTCCCATGGATTGCCGTTAATCGGACGAGATTCCAGCTTGCTCATTACCAGATTATGGCGGCGCAGCACCAGCAGCGCTTCGACCAGCGCGCCCGCCTGCTGGCCCGTTGCCATCACCAGCGTAGTTTTGGCTGGAACCTGAAGCGTGACGTCAACCGGCTTGCGCGCCAGGATCACGAAACGAGTGATATTTTGCTGTTGATTAGCCAGATTGCGCTCCAAAACCTGCAAGCCATACAGCTCTCCACCGGCCTGACTGCCCAGCGCTGCCACTTTCGGCGATTTCATTGCGGCAACCTGTTCCATTGCGGCGGCCGTGCTTTCGGTATACTCAATTTTCCAGTGCGGATAACGGTGAATAAACTCACTGCACTGCTGGAAAGGCTGCGGATGACTGTAAACCGTCTCGATTTGCTGGAGATCGGTACTGCCGGTAACCAGTACGCAGTGGTCAATAGGGATCGTCATTTCGCCAACCAGTGAAAGGCTGGTCTGCTGTAGCAGATCGTAAACCTCATTGATTGAACCGGAGCTGGTGTTCTCAATCGGCAACACGGCGTAGTCTGCCTGACCTGTTTCCACCTGATTAAAAATTTCCCGGAAGCTCAGACAGCCGCATTCAATCACGTTATCGAAGTGGCGAGCGGCATAGTTACGGGAAGCAAGATGAGAATAGGAGCCTTTTGGACCCAGGAAGGCGATGCGTGCCGACTGCGCATTGGTCTGGTTCAGATGCTTTTGCAGTAGCGCCTGCTGCGTCAGGACAGAATCTTCAATAATCAGTTGAAACAGGCGGGTAATGTAATGCGCATCCAGCTTGTGCGCTTTGCCAAGCGTAACCAGGTGTTCCAGTAAATCGCGCTCGCGGTCGATGTCGCGGACAGGCCGATGGGTGGCCATTTTTGCCGTAGCAACCTCAACCGCCAGCGCCCGGCGTTTGGCAAGCAGGCTCAGTAATTCTTCATCCAGGGCGCTGATCTTCTCGCGCAGGTTAAGCAGGGGATTTTCGTTGTTCATAAGGCTACCTGTCAGATGGTCAAAAAAAAAGCCTCCCGCTTGGGAGGCCTTGTTGTTCGTCTTCGCATTCTTTCTTACACGACGAATCGCCTCCCGTTCAGGGGAAGGTAAAAAAGAAGGCGAAGAAGAACAGCTGTTTTTTCATCGGAGTATCCACGATTGTCAGAGGGTTAAAGTAACCGCAGCAATTTATCACTGTCAATAAGAAATGCAGCTCTGGCTAAAGAAGGGGGTTTTCCGTTGGTAGAGGCGAAGAAGGCAGAACAAAAAAACGCGCCCTGAGGCGCGTTCTCATCTTTTTAACTATTCCTCATCGATGACGCTAAGATCCTTAACGCTGGCGTGGGCGCGCTTCGCTTCACCCTTGTGCTGAACCTTGTTCAGCTGGCGCTCCAGCTTGTTGATCAATTCATTAATAGCGGCATACATATCATCATGCGCGGCACTGGCAATCAGCGGGCCGTTCGGCGTATTGATGGTCGCATCGGCAACGTATTCTTTCGGTTCCTTTGACAGAACGATATGGGGATTAATCAGATGAGTTTGCCATTTTTCTAATCTGGCGAGACGCTCTTCAACATGTTGGCGGATAGCCGGCGTGATTTCCATTTGCTTGCTGGTAATGTTCAGAACCATAGTGCTTACCTCTCATCATTTCCGTCAAATGTAGGTTAAGCATACCCTGGAAAAACGGTTAATGTGTGATTTACGTCACGTTATTTTGTCACTTTTTGTCAAGATAAGGGATTTTGTGAGACAGGCTGGCAACCCTGGAGAAGAGGCTTGTAGGTCGGGGTATTCACAGGCATTATGGATCGGTTGACCTGTAGAGGGTTAACGCATCGGGGCTTCTGCTAACAGAAAAATGGCAGCCGGAGCTGCCATTTCAGTGGTTCATCTTACGCCTTATTGGCCGCAATGATTTTCGCTACCTTATCGGCTTCTGCCGTTAGCTGCAGCTTGCGATAGGCATTTTCCATCAGCGGCAGTGCCTGACGAGTGGCCTGCGTATCCGGATAATCCCTCATCATTTGCTCAACGCGGTTAACTACTGCGACATAAGCCTCGCGCTTAGTGTAGAATTGCGCGACGGAGAGTTCATACTTCGCCAGACGATCCTTCAGGTAGATCAGACGCTTTCTCGCATCGGTAGCGTACTGGCTGTTCGGGTAACCGCGCAGCAGCTGAGAGAAGTCGTGGAAGGCGTCACGCGCATGGGTAGGATCGCGGTCGGAACGGTCGATGCCGAAAAAGCCCTGCAGCGCGCTGTCATCAAGCGCCATGTCCGTCAAACCACGCATATAAATGACGTAATCAATGTTCGGGTGGGTTGGATTCAGACGCATAAAGCGGTCAATCGCGGCCTGCGCCAGCGGCAAATCGGCATTTTTATAGTAAGCGTAGATCAGGTCCAACTGAACTTGCTGGGAGTAAGGCCCGAACGGATAGCGGTTATCAAGCGCTTCCAGTTGCGTTATTGCTCCTTTAAAGTTACCGTCCTGCAGTTTTTGCTGGGCAGTGGCATAGATCTCGGAAGGCGGGCTATCGGGCACCGTATCCTTCGAGCCGGAACAACCCGCTAATGCCAGGCTCAACGTGGCTGCAGCCACCAGATATTTCATACGCGTCATGACGATTTGATTATCCTCAGAGTGTTATTCAGGAAGCTGTCCATGTAGCTCCCGATAGTGACCAGGTACAATAGCACATTATATTAAACGGCATCGCCGTGAAAACCCAACGTTAACGAAGAAGCTGTTTATGGCACAACAAGTAAAACTCAACGCAACGGTCTCCGAATCGCAACTCGGACAACGCTTAGATCAGGCTTTGGCCGAATTGTTCCCTGATTATTCAAGATCTCGTATAAAAGAGTGGATTCTCGACCGTCGCGTCACCGTCAATGGCGTAATTATCGACAAACCGCGTGAAAAACTGCTCGGCGGCGAACAAATCGCTATCGATGCAGAGATAGAAGAAGAAGCACGCTGGGAAGCGCAGGATATCCCGTTGAACATTGTCTATGAAGATGACGATATTCTGGTGATCAACAAGCCGCGCGATCTGGTGGTGCATCCTGGCGCGGGCAATCCTGACGGTACGGTGCTGAATGCGCTGCTCCATCACTATCCTGCTATTGCGGATGTACCGCGTGCGGGCATCGTCCATCGTCTTGATAAAGATACCACCGGCCTGATGGTAGTGGCTAAGACGGTGCCGGCGCAAACGCACCTGGTCGAATCTCTGCAGCTGCGTGAGATTACCCGTGAGTACGAAGCAGTAGCTATCGGCAGAATGACGGCGGGCGGCACGGTAAACGAGCCAATCAGCCGTCACTCTACCAAGCGTACGCACATGGCCGTCCACCCTATGGGCAAACCGGCGACCACGCACTATCGCATTATGGAGCACTTCCGCGCCCATACGCGTATGCGTCTGCGTCTGGAAACGGGCCGTACGCACCAGATCCGCGTGCATATGTCGCATATCAGTCACCCGCTGGTGGGCGATCCGCTGTACGGTGGCCGTCCGCGTCCGCCAAAAGGTGCGTCGGAAGCCTTTATCTCTACGCTGCGCAAGTTTGACCGTCAGGCGCTGCACGCGACCATGCTGCGTCTCTATCATCCCGTTACCGGGATTGAGATGGAATGGCACGCGCCGCTGCCGCAGGATATGGTGGAGCTTATCGACGCCCTTAAAGCCGATACTGAAGAATTTAAAGATCAGCTGGACTGGTAATGAGCCTGATTACACCTGAATGGGATGCGCCCGCTAACGTGCGGGCCTGTAGCACCACGCGGATGGGCGGCATCAGCCTGGCGCCCTGGGATTCTCTGAATCTTGGCGCGCATGTCGGTGACCAGCTCGCTGCGGTAGAGCACAATCGGCAGCATCTCGTCAGCCTGGCGGCTATGCCTTCGCCGCCCGTCTGGCTGGAGCAGGTTCACGGCACGCGTGTGCTTCATCTTTCCGGTGAGCAGCATGGTTCGCTTCAGCCCGGTTCGCTTCAGGCCGATGCGGTTTATACGCGTCAGCCCGGTGCGGTTTGCGCGGTGGTGACGGCTGACTGTCTGCCGGTTCTTTTCAGCTCGCTGGACGGCAAAGAAGTCGCGGCCGCCCATGCTGGCTGGCGCGGACTTTGCGCTGGCGTACTGGAAGCGACGCTTGCTGCTTTTGCGTCGCCGCCGGAAGAAATCATCGCCTGGCTGGGTCCGGCAATTGGCCCGCAGGCTTTTGAAGTAGGCGCAGAGGTACGCGAGGCGTTTTTAGCGCAGGATTTAACCGCCAGCGATGCTTTTCTTCCCGCAGGCGAAAAATATTATGCAGATATCTGGCAGCTCGCCAGGCTGCGTCTGACACGTCAGAACGTGCGCCAAATCACGGGTGGCGGCTTGTGCACCTTCTCGCAGCCCGAGCAATTTTTCTCTTACAGACGTGATGGCGTAACGGGCCGTATGGCAAGTTTGATCTGGCTGAGCTAACCTGTCGCCCTAAGACGGTCCGGACTGACCTTTTTTTCACCAAAATATTCAGGTCATTTAACTTGAAAATTTGAGGGAAGACCTCATTTAATCTCCAGTAGCAATTTGACCTGAATAGGGGGAATTATGCGTCTGGATCGTCTTACTAATAAATTCCAGCTTGCTCTTGCTGACGCCCAGTCTTTAGCACTCGGGCGCGACAACCAGTTTATCGAACCACTTCATCTGATGAGCGCCTTGCTAAAGCAGGAAGGCGGTTCCGTCTCACCTTTACTGACTACGGCTGGCGTGGATGTCTCCGCGCTGCGTCACGGTGTTGAGCAGGCAATTAGCCGCTTGCCGCAGGTAGAAGGCACGGATGGCGATGTACAGCCTTCTGCCGACCTCGTACGCGTACTGAATCTTTGCGACAAACTGGCACAAAAGCGTGCCGACAACTTTATCTCATCCGAACTCTTTGTGCTTGCCGCGCTGGATTCACGCGGATCGCTGGCTGATTTATTGAAATCGGCCGGGGCAACCAGTGAAAAATTACAGCGGGCAATTGAGCAGATGCGTGGAGGCGAAACCGTGAACGACCAGGGAGCTGAAGATCAGCGCCAGGCACTGAACAAATATACCATCGACCTGACCGAGCGCGCGGAGATGGGCAAACTGGATCCGGTTATCGGGCGTGATGAAGAGATTCGCCGCACGATTCAGGTTCTGCAACGTCGTACCAAGAATAACCCGGTATTGATCGGTGAGCCTGGCGTCGGTAAAACCGCTATCGTAGAAGGACTGGCGCAGCGCATTATCAATGGCGAAGTTCCTGAAGGCCTGAAAGGGCGTCGGGTTCTGGCGCTGGATATGGGCGCGCTGGTGGCGGGTGCAAAATATCGTGGCGAATTTGAAGAGCGTTTGAAAGGGGTACTGAACGACCTGTCTAAACAGGAAGGCAACGTCATCCTCTTTATTGACGAGCTGCATACTATGGTCGGCGCCGGGAAAGCGGATGGCGCGATGGATGCCGGTAACATGCTGAAGCCTGCGCTGGCTCGCGGGGAACTGCACTGCGTCGGCGCAACAACGCTGGATGAATATCGTCAATATATAGAGAAAGACGCCGCGCTTGAGCGTCGTTTTCAGAAAGTCTTTGTAGCGGAACCAAGTGTTGAAGACACCATTGCTATTCTGCGTGGCCTGAAAGAGCGTTATGAACTGCATCACCATGTGCAGATTACCGATCCGGCCATCGTCGCGGCCGCTACGCTGTCGCACCGTTATATTGCCGATCGCCAGCTGCCGGATAAAGCCATCGATCTGATTGACGAAGCGGCTTCCAGCATCCGTATGCAGATTGACTCTAAACCTGAGGCACTGGATCGCCTTGAGCGCCGTATTATTCAGCTGAAGCTGGAACAGCAGGCGCTGAAAAAAGAGTCGGACGATGCCAGCATCAAGCGGCTGGATATGCTGGAAGAAGAGCTGAGCCAGAAAGAGCGTGATTATTCGGAACTGGAAGAGGAGTGGAAGACAGAAAAAGCTTCTCTTTCCGGTACGCAAACCATTAAAGCAGAGCTGGAACAGGCGAAGCTTTCTATGGAGCAGGCGCGAAGGACTGGCGATTTGGCGCAGATGTCGGAACTGCAGTACGGAAAAATTCCCGAGCTGGAAAAACAGCTGGCCGCTGCTACCCAGGCGGAAGGTAAAACCATGCGGCTGCTGCGAAACCGCGTCACGGATGTAGAGATTGCAGACGTGCTGGCCCGCTGGACGGGTATTCCTGTTGACCGCATGATGGAAGGTGAACGCGATAAGCTGCTGCGTATGGAGCAGGAACTGCATCAGCGCGTGATTGGGCAGGATGAAGCTGTCGAAGCGGTTTCAAACGCAATCCGCCGTAGCCGTGCGGGCCTGGCCGATCCTAATCGCCCAATTGGCTCATTCCTGTTCCTTGGTCCAACTGGCGTGGGTAAAACCGAGCTCTGTAAGGCGCTGGCGAACTTTATGTTCGACAGTGACGACGCGATGGTTCGCCTGGATATGTCAGAGTTTATGGAAAAACATGCGGTGTCTCGTCTGGTCGGCGCGCCTCCGGGCTACGTTGGCTATGAAGAGGGCGGCTATCTGACCGAGGCCGTTCGTCGTCGACCTTACTCTGTTATTTTGCTGGATGAGGTAGAGAAAGCGCATCCGGACGTGTTCAATATCCTGTTGCAGGTACTGGATGATGGTCGTCTGACGGACGGGCAGGGCAGAACGGTCGACTTCCGTAATACGGTTGTCATTATGACTTCTAACCTGGGATCTGACCTGATTCAGGAACGCTTTGGCGCGCTAAGCTACGCGGAAATGAAAGATGTCGTCATGACGGTTGTCGGGCAGCAGTTCCGTCCGGAGTTTATCAACCGTATTGACGAGCTGGTGGTTTTCCATCCGCTGGGTGAAAAACATATTGCTTCTATCGCTAAAATCCAGCTGCAGCGGTTGTATGACCGTCTGGCGGATCGCGGCTATGAACTGCATATCTCGGATGCTGCTTTACAGCTGCTGGGCGAAAACGGCTACGACCCTGTGTATGGTGCAAGGCCGTTAAAACGCGCCATTCAGCAGCAGATCGAGAATCCACTGGCTCAACAGATACTTTCTGGCCAGCTGGTTCCGGGTAAAACAGTTGAAATGGACGTGCAGGACGGAACTATAGTGGCGCACCAGTAACAGCGGTGACAGTTTAAAATGGGCCTTCGGGCCCATTTTTGTCTGTTTAATCGTCTATATGTACTGCTTTTAGCCTTCTGGGGCTAATTTTTGAACGGTTGAGTTATTTTTTGCAATTAGGGGTTGTCAGCCGTCGAGAACTCCCTATAATGCGCCTCCATCGACACGGAACAACGGCTTACCGGCCGCCGGGTTGAGAGGTTCAGGAAGCTGAACCGCCGGAGAAAAACTTCTCAAAAAGAAGTTGACT
>Ga0153982_1000387_pt1 | contig 12165 bp, 16 predicted proteins | sample TSGA066MetaG_FD_104743 | JGI IMG/M metagenome (GOLD analysis project Ga0153982, IMG submission 104743) | Attine ant fungus gardens microbial communities from Georgia, USA - TSGA066 MetaG | ecosystem: Host-associated > Fungi > Mycelium > Unclassified | place: USA: Georgia, Alexander Wildlife...
ATTGTTAAAGAGCAGGTGCGACGCGCTTTAGCGCTCTGTCGCGAGGTGGCGTATATTACGCTTTCCTCTTTCAGAGTCAACCCTCATTTTCAGGTTTTTCTCTTCAACCGAACCGGCTGTTTGCGAGAAGTGATTCACATCCGCCGTGTCGATGGAGGCGCATTATAGGGATCCCATTTTTTAGCACAAGTGTTTTTTGGATCTTTTTTGCTGAGTGCTTGTTTTTCACCCCTTTCGCTACATTCCTGCGCAATTTGGCTGATTTTTGATAGCTAAATCACTTGCACAGTCTCGATAATCCAACCAAAGTCTTCATTACTGCTCTATTTTCGTTGAGGTAAACATGTCTGATGTATTACGTCCTTATAAAGATCTTTTCCCACAGATCGGAAAACGCGTGATGATCGACACCAGTAGCGTCGTCATTGGTGATACTCGTTTGGCTGATGACGTCGGAATTTGGCCGCTGGTTGCGATTCGTGGCGACGTCAACTATGTACAAATCGGTGCCCGTACAAACATTCAGGACGGCAGCGTTCTCCATGTCACACATAAATCCACATCCAATCCGCAAGGTAATCCATTGATCGTGGGTGAGGATGTGACGGTCGGTCATAAAGTCATGCTACACGGCTGCATCGTTGGCAACCGCGTATTGGTCGGTATGGGATCAATTTTACTGGACGGGGTAGTGGTAGAAGACGACGTTATGATTGGGGCAGGAAGCCTGGTGCCGCAAAACAAACGCCTGGAGAGTGGATATCTGTACCTGGGTAGCCCGGTTAAACAGATCCGTCCATTAAGTGATGAAGAGAAGGCAGGCTTAAAATACTCTGCTAACAACTACGTTAAATGGAAAGATGAGTATTTAAATCAGAGTAACCAAACCCAACCCTGAGAGTCTTCCTGCTGGTCCTGGATCAATGCTTCGGCCTCTTCTTCCAGGTCCCAGCGATGCTGTTGAAAGGTTTCCAGCCATTGTTCAGGCGTGCGGCCACCAAAGCGGGACGCCAACGTCTCTCCTGATATAGCACATGTTAACTGCATACCATGGACCATCGCAGGGAAAACAACGGCGCTAACATCCGTCCGCCATTCTTCTCGATCGGGAAACTGGATCGTTTGATTCATGCCGACATTTCCTGTTGCAGGCTTTTGATGACGGGCTCAATCTGTGGCAATACACCATGCCAGAGTAAAACGGCGTGCGCTGCTTGTCCCACCAGCATCCCCAGACCATCGGCATACTGTTTCGCTCCATGTTCAGCGCACCAGGAAAGGAACGGTGTATTCCCTTGCTGATAAAACATGTCATAGCAATAGACAGAGGAGTGGATAAGAGATGTCGGAATGGCAGGTACCTCACCACTAATTCCGCTGGATGTTGCATTAATAATCAAATCAAAACTGTAATTATCAAGCTCGTCCATTCCCACCGCTTGCACGCTGCCGGTATGGGAGAAAATTTGTGCCAGTTCTTCTGCGCGCGAAGCAGTACGGTTAACGATAGTTACCGCACAATCCAGAGAAAGAAGAGGTAATAAAACCCCACGGGATGCGCCACCGGCACCAATCAGCAGAACACGCGATCCGGGGCGAATGAAAGATAAACGTTCAAGATCGCTTAATAAGCCGATACCATCCGTGTTATCTCCCAGTAAACGCCCATCCTCAAGCCGTTTAAGAGTGTTGACTGCACCAGCAAGTGATGCCCGCTCCGTTAATTCATCGGCACGCGCAAACGCCTCTTCTTTAAAAGGCACGGTGACATTTGCCCCCTTCCCACCCTCAGCAAAAAAGGCATTCAGCGTATTCACAAAATCATTGATAGGTGCCAGTACACGTCCATAGGAATGAGCAATTTTCAACTGCTCTGCAAATTGCTGATGAATAAAGGGCGATTTGCTGTGCGCTATCGGATTACCAAAAACAGCATAGGCTTCTTTCATATTACCCCTGTCGAAACTGTTCACCGGTCAGAGCATCACGGATCTCCGAAGGATTCAAACGCCCTCCGGTCTCCCCTTCAACTACGGGAAAGTCTGTACCAAACTGCGCACGGACTTCCTCTACCGTTCTGCAAGGCGGTAAGCCACTCAAATTAGCACTGGTGGAGACTAACGGTTTGCCATAAGCCTGGCACAATGCAACCACTAGCGGATGATCGGTGACTCGCACAGCCAACGAGTCAAAACGACCGGTCAACCAACGAGGCGTAGTCGCAGGCGCAGGGAAAACGAAGGTGACAGGACCAGGCCAGCGCGCGAACACAGCCTCACGTTGAGCATCAGTAAGCGTGCTATCGTCAATATAGGGCTTAAGCTGGTCAAAATTTGCCGCAATCAAAATTAAGCCTTTATCGACTGGGCGTTGTTTTAGCTCCAACAGACGGGTAACAGCCGTTTCGCTGTCGGGATCGCAGCCGACACCAAATACAGCTTCTGTTGGATAGGCGATGACTTTTTCTTGTTTCAGAACCGCTATCGCGGCAGCGATAGGGCCTGTGGGCAGGTTATTATTCACTTTTTTATTCCGCCGAGAACGGCTTTCCACATTGTTTACTGGCACAGAAATGCTTCACACCCTGCGCGGTTTTCTTTTCGATGAGTAGCGGATAATGACACTCAGGACACTCTCCGGCTAACGGTTTGAAATTAATGACAAACTGACACTCCGGATACCGATTACAGGAGTAAAACGTTTTGCCATAGCGGGAACGCCGCTGGACCAGGTGGCCAGTCTGGCATTGAGGACAGACTATTGCTGTTTCATCAGGCTTGTCGATAAGCTCGGTATGTTCACACGTTGGATAATCGCTGCATCCAATAAACATCCCGAATCTTCCCTGTCTCAGCACCAGCTCAGCCCCACATGCAGGACAAAGCTTACCCTCCAGAACTTTGACAATATGTCCGTCCGCGGAAGATTTCAGCGGACGGATGTAATCGCATTCTGGATAGTGTGAACAACCGAGAAATGGACCGTGTTTCCCGGAACGAATAACCAGTTCAGCCCCGCATTGTGGGCAGGGCTCGTTTTTACGCACCGTAAACAGTGCTGATTTAGCCATAACAACTCATACTGGATGAAGATTAATTAATGCAGCATACCTTCATTCACTTCAAAGAGTAATTCTTCCATTTGCTGATAGGCATTTTCACAACCTGGAATATTGAATAACACCATCAGGATCACCCACTTCAGGTCTTCCAGATCGAACTCTGCCGTATCCAGCGCGAGTACGCGCTCAATGACCATTTCTCGTGTTTCGAGGCTTAGCACCTGAATCTGTTCCAGGAATAACAGGAACCCTCTACAGCTTGCATCCAGTCGATCGCACTCTTCTGCGGTATAAATACGTATAGAAAGAGGGTCAGACGCCAGCTGCATAGGTTCGACTAGACCATCTTGATAATCAGCAAGCTTTTCCAGCCAAAGTAACGCGTTGTAGATGTCTTCACGATCAAAACCAGCGTCGGTAAGATCCCGTTCCAGTTTGTCCTGATCCACACGCAGCTCAGCTTCGTTATGGATATATGTCTCAAACAAATACATTAGTACGTCGAACATGGCATGCCCTCCTCAATCGGACATAGCCGCCGGGTACAGCTGCGATCCATCCTGCTAACTCCAGTTCGAGCAGTTGAGCCACTACCTCTGGCACAGGTTGGCCGGCACGTTCAGCGACGACGTCAACAGGTGTTACCTCATCTCCTACGTTAGCCAAGAGCTCTGGAAATGGCAATGCCACCTCTTCGTGATCTGGCGAATAAATTGATTTTTCAGGTTCATCTGGCAACCATTGCAGCCCATATTGCAAATTTTCCAGAATTTCTTCTGGGGCTGTCACAAGCGTGGCTCCCTGCTGAATAAGCCAATGTGGACCTTCACTTCCTGGACTGCCAATCGGTCCAGGCAAGGCAAAAACCTCCCGCCCTTGTTCCAGTGCGCAACGCGCAGTAACCAGTGATCCGCTACGCTGAGCGGCTTCTACAACCAGGACTCCTTTACTTAGACCACTAATAATGCGATTTCGTCGGGGAAAATTACGCGGCAAAGGGAGCGTATCTAATGGGAACTCAGACACCAGTGCACCTCCAGCCTCAATCAGTCGTTTAGCCAGACGAACATGCTGTCGTGGATGAATGGTCTCAAGCCCATTTCCCAGCACCGCAATACTCGTGCCCCCTCGGTTTATCACAGCATTGTGCGCTACACCATCAATTCCCCGGGCCAGGCCGCTGGTGATGGTTACGCCGCATGCTGCAAGCTTTTCACAAAACAGCCGCCCCCAGCGTTCGCCGTACCAGGAGTGCTGTCGGCTACCGACGACGGCAACCTGAAACGAGCGGAGACATGTGGGATTTCCTGCTACAAAAAGCACCCCAGGATAATCCTGAATTGCACGGAGCTGTGGCGGATAATGCTCGCTGTCGGCAACCACAAAATGGTGGTTGGGCTGTTCAAGCCAGCCCAGCGTTTTTTCCAGCGTCTGATCAGGAAAGGTTAAAAAGCGCCGGGCCTGGCGGGGGGAGAGCCCAGCATGATGGAGTACCGTGTTGTTAATACACGGTTGAGTATTGAGCCAGTGGGCAATGCGCACCATCTCATCTCCATACAGTTCATTTATTTGTGCTAAACGTAGCCAAATTTCGATTTTGGTCATCCCTGTTCCCCTGCCACAAGCAGTCCTGGCAATCTTTGCGATTGGTCACTGATGCTGTCAATCAGAGGGGGTTTTGTCTAGAATAGAGGTAATAATCTTTTCAACTCCTGAATACAACTCTGGATAACTATGTCAGTTTTGCAAGTGTTACATATTCCGGACGAGCGCCTTCGCAAAGTCGCAAAACCGGTCGAAGAAGTGAATGCAGAAATTCAGCGTATCGTTGATGATATGTTCGAAACGATGTACGCCGAAGAAGGTATCGGTCTGGCAGCAACTCAGGTCGATATTCATCAGCGCATCATTGTTATTGATGTCTCTGAAAATCGCGACGAGCAGTTGGTACTCATTAACCCAGAGCTGCTGGAAAAAGACGGCGAAACAGGCATTGAAGAAGGCTGCCTGTCTATTCCCGAACAGCGTGCGTTAGTACCGCGCGCAGAGAAAGTAAAAATTCGTGCGCTCGATCGCAACGGCAAATCTTTTGAACTGGAAGCTGATGGCCTGCTGGCTATCTGCATTCAACATGAAATGGATCACCTGGTCGGTAAACTGTTTATCGATTATCTGTCTCCGTTGAAGCAACAACGCATTCGTCAGAAAGTTGAAAAACTCGACCGCCTGAACGCCCGAGCTTAAGGACAAGAATCAACGTGTCAGACTCACTACGTATTATTTTTGCGGGTACACCTGACTTTGCAGCGCGTCATCTCGACGCGCTGTTGTCTTCTGGACATAACGTCGTTGGCGTGTTTACCCAACCGGACCGCCCGGCGGGACGCGGTAAAAAGCTGATGCCCAGCCCGGTAAAAGTGCTGGCGGAAGAAAAAGGGATACCGGTTTTCCAACCCGTCTCTCTTCGTCATCAGGAAAACCAGCAGTTGGTTGCTGATCTACGCGCAGATGTAATGGTAGTAGTGGCCTATGGCCTGATTCTGCCAAAAGCCGTACTGGAAATGCCGCGTCTGGGTTGTATCAACGTTCACGGTTCCCTGCTTCCACGCTGGCGTGGCGCAGCACCAATCCAGCGTTCACTGTGGGCAGGCGACGCCGAAACCGGTGTGACCATCATGCAGATGGATGTTGGCCTCGACACCGGTGATATGCTGCTTAAGCTGTCCTGCCCGATAACTGCAGAAGATACCAGCGGTTCGTTATACGATAAGCTGGCAGATTTAGGGCCTCAGGGGCTGATTGAAACGCTAAAACAGCTGGCTGCTGGCACGATAAAACCTGTTGTTCAAGATGAATCACTGGTTACGCATGCAGAAAAACTCAGCAAAGAAGAGGCCCGTATCAACTGGTCGCTTTCAGCCGCTCAGTTGGAACGCTGCATCCGCGCCTTTAACCCGTGGCCAATGAGCTGGCTTGAAATCGACGGCCAGCCAGTGAAAGTCTGGCAAGCTACGGTTATTACTGCGAACACACAGGCCGCACCAGGCACTATTCTTGAGGCGACAAAACAGGGTATCCAGGTCGCAACGGGCGACGGCGTCCTGAATCTCGTCTCGTTGCAACCTGCCGGTAAAAAAGCCATGAGCGCACAGGATCTGCTTAATTCGCGCCGGGAATGGTTTGTACCCGGTAACCGTCTGGTATGACGGTTCATCTCTTTAAGCCCGGTATCTCCGGGCATTTTTATTTTTGCACTTATGAAAAAACATCTTAATTTACGCAGTATGGCGGCTCAGGCCGTCGAACAGGTTGTCGAAAAGGGACAATCATTAAGCAACGTGCTGCCCGCCATGCAGCAAAAAGTTGCCGATAAAGACAAAGCACTGTTGCAGGAGCTTTGCTTCGGCGTGTTGCGCACACTCTCCCAACTGGAGTGGATGATCCAGCAGTTGATGGAACGTCCAATGACGGGCAAACAGCGCACCGTTCACTATCTGATCATGGTGGGCTTCTACCAACTGCTGCATACTCGTATTCCACCGCATGCTGCTCTGGCAGAGACCGTAGAAGGCGCGGTCGTTATTAAGCGTCCTCAGCTTAAAGGGCTGATCAACGGCGTATTGCGCCAGTTTCAGCGTCGTCAGGAAGAACTGCTGGCTGAATTCTCTCAAAGCGATTTACGTTTCTTACACCCCTCCTGGCTGGTGAAACGTATTAAGACCGCTTATCCGCAGCAGTGGGAAGCCATTCTTGAAGCCAATAACCAGCGACCGCCGATGTGGTTACGTGTCAATCGTAACCACCATACGCGCGATGCCTGGCTGGACCTGCTTACCGAAGTGGGATTAACCGGTTTCCCGCATCCTGATTACCCGGATGCAGTCCGTCTGGAAACGCCAGCTCCTGTGCACGCCCTCCCAGGTTTTGATGAAGGCTGGGTAACCGTTCAGGATGCTTCCGCTCAAGGATGCATAAACTATCTGTTGCCGGAGGACGGTGAACAGATCCTCGACCTATGCTGTGCGCCGGGTGGTAAAACCACTCACATTCTGGAAGTTGCTCCGCAAGCTAACGTAATGGCTGTCGATGTCGATGAAAAACGCTTATCGCGCGTTTTCGACAATCTAAAACGTCTGGGTATGAAGGCAACCGTAAAACAGGGTGATGGCCGCTATCCACAGCAGTGGTGCGGTGAACAACAGTTTGACCGCATTTTGCTGGACGCTCCGTGTTCTGCCACCGGAGTGATCCGTCGCCATCCGGATATCAAATGGCTGCGTCGCGACCGGGATATTGCTGAACTTGCCCAGTTGCAGGCTGAAATCCTCAATGCAACCTGGCCACATCTGAAACCTGGCGGCACGCTGGTTTATGCAACCTGCTCTATCCTGCCAGAAGAAAACCAGCAGCAAATTGCCGCCTTCCTTGCGCGCACGCCAGATGCGGTATTAAGCGTAACCGGTACGCCGGAAAAACCTGGACGTCAGAATTTACCGAGTGCAGAAGATGGCGATGGCTTCTTTTACGCTAAGCTAATCAAAAAGTGATGAGATAACGGGTCGCGACTGATGAAAATTATCATTCTGGGCGCAGGGCAAGTTGGCGGTACGCTGGCTGAAAACCTGGTCGGAGAGAACAACGATATCACGGTAGTCGATACCAATGGTGAACGCCTGCGTAGCCTGCAGGACAAGTTTGATCTCCGTGTCGTACAAGGGCATGGTTCACATCCCCGCGTTCTACGTGAAGCCGGTGCCGACGATGCCGATATGCTGGTTGCCGTCACCAGCTCAGATGAAACAAATATGGTTGCCTGCCAGGTAGCTTATTCGCTGTTTAACACGCCTAATCGTATCGCTCGTATTCGTTCACCCGATTACGTTCGTGATGCGGACAAGCTGTTTCAATCCGATGCGGTGCCTATCGATCATCTGATTGCACCTGAGCAACTGGTTATCGATAGCATTTATCGCCTGATTGAATATCCGGGCGCATTGCAGGTAGTGAATTTTGCCGAAGGAAAAGTCAGCCTGGCCGTGGTCAAAGCCTATTACGGAGGGCCGCTGATTGGTAATGCGCTGTCGACAATGCGTGAGCATATGCCGCACATCGATACCCGCGTTGCGGCGATTTTCCGTCATGACCGACCGATCCGTCCGCAAGGTTCTACCATTGTTGAAGCGGGTGATGAAGTTTTCTTCATCGCGGCATCACAGCACATTCGCGCCGTAATGAGCGAATTACAACGTCTGGAAAAGCCTTACAAACGCATTATGTTAGTGGGCGGCGGTAATATTGGCGCTGGGCTGGCACGGCGGCTGGAAAAAGATTACAGCGTCAAACTGATTGAACGGAATCAACAGCGCGCATCCGAGCTTGCCGAGAAACTGCAAAATACGATCGTCTTTTTTGGTGATGCCTCGGATCAAGAGCTGCTGACGGAAGAACATATCGATCAGGTTGATCTGTTCATTGCGGTGACCAACGATGATGAAGCGAATATCATGTCGGCGATGCTTGCCAAACGGATGGGCGCCAAGAAAGTGATGGTGCTAATCCAACGCAGAGCATACGTCGATCTGGTGCAAGGCAGCGTGATCGATATTGCGATTTCACCGCAGCAGGCAACCATCTCTGCGCTGCTCAGTCATGTGCGTAAAGCTGATATTGTCGGTGTTTCTTCACTGCGTCGTGGCGTCGCGGAAGCCATTGAAGCCGTTGCACACGGTGATGAAACGACGTCGCGGGTTGTGGGGCGCTCAATTGATGAAATTAAACTGCCACCAGGAACCATTATTGGTGCCGTTGTGCGTGGTAACGATGTGATGATTGCCAATGATAACCTGCGTATTGAGCAGGGCGATCACGTAATTATGTTCCTGACAGATAAAAAGTTTATTACCGACGTCGAGCGACTATTCCAGCCAAGTCCTTTTTTCTTGTAATAGTTTGGGCGCTAATACAGCGCCTTTTTCTTTCCCTTTATTTTTCAGGGTTTAATAAATTTTTATTTAGGCAATACATAAATGGAAATTGCCTAAACATTTGTTAAACTTATAAACGTCAGCTGCATAGGGAGAATAAGATGAGCATTATTAAAGAATTTCGCGAATTCGCGATGCGCGGGAATGTTGTCGATTTGGCAGTGGGTGTCATTATTGGTGCGGCATTTGGTAAGATTGTTTCATCACTGGTTGCCGATATCATCATGCCGCCACTGGGGCTGTTAATTGGTGGAATTGATTTTAAACAGTTTGCTTTAACACTACGTGATGCACAGGGAGATATCCCGGCAGTCGTCATGCATTACGGTGTATTTATTCAGAATATCTTTGATTTCGTTATTGTTGCGTTTGCTATCTTTATGGCAATCAAACTGATCAACAAACTGAACCGTAAAAAAGCGGAAGAGCCAGCAGCACCGCCGGCGCCATCGAAAGAAGAAGTATTGCTGAGTGAAATTCGTGACCTGCTGAAAGAACAGAATAACCGCTCTTAAGCACTCACTGAAACAAGAAGGCCAGTGGTAAAAAAGTGAATGACTTTCTTGCCACTGGCCTCCCAGTTACCCCGATTGCCATGTTTACCTTTACGTAGATAACTTCCTTTCCCTTTCTTATTTTTCTCGATGCGCTGCCTGAACAGTGGGTCATGTAGAAGCGCCTCAATGGCGTTATCTTTTATCTGCCCTTTAGTGTGCTGATAACGACTCATAATATCTCCGTTTGTAGTAATTTACGCCGCGAGTGTAGACCTGACCGTTCAATAAATCAACAGCCTGATGGTGATCCGCTGGCGCCTTGCTCAAGTGCTTCAAGGATAGAGCAGTACACGCTGCTGTGTGCTTTGCCACAACACGCGTCATTCAATCGCTGCAGCGACCGTTGCATCGCCTGAAGCTCAGCTATTCGCGCTTCCACTTCCAGCAATCTTTCCTGGACGATCCCTTTTGATTCCTGGCAGGTATGGTGTTCGGGATCGATGCGGATCGAAAGCAGTTCGCGGATCGATTCCAGAGTGAAACCAAGCTGACGGGCATAGCGAATAAACTTTAGACGCTGAAGATCGCTTTCCGTATAGAGACGAAACCCGCCTTCTGTACGTATTTCATGTTCCATCATCTGCTGCTTTTCATAGTAGCGGATAGTATCAGGCGTCACGTCAGCCAGTTTCGCTAATTCACCAATACGGTACATGCTATCTCCGCTATTCGTCGTTGATCTTCTGTAGCAGCTTATCTGCGTATTCACCGTGTAAAAACTCGGTGCTGAGTCCAGCCTGCCGAAGTTTCAGTTCCAGTAGTGACAGTCTTCGACTCACTTCCTGATAATGGGGATCATCTTTGCGGATCCCTGCAAGTATTTCAAGCAGCTGTATTGCTTCTCTGCGCTGTTCAAGCTCAGGAGGAAGACATCCCGCATTTTTTAATAAACGGAATCCGGCTCGAAGTTCAGGCGGAATGTGGGAATCATCGTCAAGAACCAACGGTTCTCCTGTACCAGGTAAACCATCAAACTCACCTTTAGACTGTGCATCAGTAATATGGCGCTCTGCCCACTGGTCCAGTAACCACATACAACACTCCAGTGATGAACAAAAAGAGTACAGATATTGTAGGTAAGTGGGGATATGATGGATATAAAAAAACCCGCCGAAGCGGGTTTTTTTACGTTACTACAGATTACTCTGCAGCAGCTTCTGCTTTCTCTGAACGATCAACCAGCTCGATGTATGCCATCGGCGCGTTGTCGCCTGCACGGAAGCCACACTTCAGAATGCGAGTGTAACCACCGGCGCGGCTCGCGAAACGCGGGCCCAGTTCGTTAAACAGTTTTGCCACGATCTCGTTATCACGAGTACGGGCGAATGCCAGACGACGATTAGCTACGCTATCAGTCTTGGCAAGAGTAATCAGCGGCTCAACTACGCGACGCAGCTCTTTCGCTTTCGGCAGAGTCGTCTTGATGATTTCATGACGAACCAGTGAACCTGCCATATTGCGGAACATAGCCTGGCGATGGCTGCTGTTGCGGTTCAGTTGACGACCACTCTTACGATGGCGCATGACCTTATCCTTCTCAGTAAAACCTTAACCTGTGATCCGGTTACTCGTCAGCGATGCTTGCCGGTGGCCAGTTTTCCAGGCGCATGCCCAGAGACAGTCCACGGGAAGCCAGCACGTCTTTAATCTCAGTAAGAGATTTTTTACCAAGGTTAGGCGTCTTAAGAAGCTCAACCTCAGTACGCTGTACCAGATCACCGATATAGTGGATAGCTTCTGCTTTGAGGCAGTTAGCAGAGCGGACAGTCAATTCCAGATCGTCAACAGGGCGCAGCAGGATCGGATCGAATTCTGGTTTCTCTTCTTTAACTTCCGGCTGACGTACATCACGTAAATCAACGAAAGCTTCAAGTTGTTCAGCCAGAATGGTTGCCGCACGACGAATCGCCTCTTCAGGATCGATTGTGCCGTTGGTTTCCATTTCGATGACCAGCTTGTCCAGGTCGGTACGCTGTTCTACACGCGCTGCTTCAACATTGTAGGCAATACGCTCTACAGGGCTGTAGCATGCGTCGACCAGCAGACGGCCGATTGGGCGCTCATCTTCTTCCGAATGAATTCGGGTAGAAGCCGGCACATAACCACGACCGCGCTGAACTTTGATACGCATACTAATAGATGCATTCTCATCGGTCAGGTGGCAGATCACGTGCTGTGGCTTGACGATTTCGACATCACCATCATGGGTAATGTCGGCTGCAGTCACAGGGCCAATGCCAGATTTATTCAAGGTAAGAATAACGTCATCTTTACCCTGAACTCTCACCGCCAGCCCTTTCAGGTTGAGCAGGATTTCCAGGATATCTTCCTGAACGCCTTCTTTGGTGCTGTACTCATGTAGTACACCATCAATCTCAACCTCGGTCACCGCGCAACCCGGCATCGATGAGAGCAGAATACGGCGCAGTGCGTTACCCAAAGTATGGCCAAAGCCACGCTCTAAAGGCTCAAGGGTCACCTTGGCGTGCGTCGAACTCACTTGCTCGATATCTACCAGGCGCGGTTTTAGAAACTCTGTCACAGAACCCTGCATTGTGTCCTC
>Ga0153982_1000394_pt1 | contig 12112 bp, 12 predicted proteins | sample TSGA066MetaG_FD_104743 | JGI IMG/M metagenome (GOLD analysis project Ga0153982, IMG submission 104743) | Attine ant fungus gardens microbial communities from Georgia, USA - TSGA066 MetaG | ecosystem: Host-associated > Fungi > Mycelium > Unclassified | place: USA: Georgia, Alexander Wildlife...
CCAATGCCGGTGTACCGGACGCAGCGGCACGCGGATAGCCGTCTCCGTAGCCGATCGCCGCCACACCCACTGGCATATCTTGCGGAGTCTCCCAGGTCGCCGCATAGCCGATGCGTTGCCCACGCCGCAGCGGGTTCACTGCCAGTAATCGCGTCGCCAACGTCATCGCAGGACGCAAGTCAAAATCCGGCCCCGATTTGCCTGCAACCAGGGAAATTCCATACAAGGCGCCACCTGCCCTTACCCAGTCGCCATGGGTTTGCGGCCAGCCGAGGATCGCTGCGGAATTCGCCAATGAGCGTGGACCAGGCAGTCCCTCGGTCGCCCGCTCGAATATCTCCAGTTGCCGCTGGGTTTGCGGATTGTCGGGTTCGTCTGAACTGGCGAAGTGCGTCATCAAGACTGGTTCGCTGCCCAATGCAACCAGACGCGCATGAGCTACGCGTATCTGTTCGGGCGCGAATCCGAGCCGATGCATGCCACTGTCGATCTTCAACCAACAACGCGGCGGAAGCACGCCGCTGGAGACCTGCTGCTCGAGCATGTCGATCTGACGGTGGTGATGGATCACGCTCTGGATCCCAAGTGACTGTAGCTGCACCAAGTCCTCAGGCGCATCGAATCCAGACAGCAACAGGACTGGCTGTGCCAAGCCGAGCGCACGAATCCGTTTCGCCTCGCTCAAGCCTGCCACCGCAAACGCATCCGCTTCCCGTAGCGCGCGCGCAACGCACTCCAAACCATGACCATAACCATCGGCCTTTACCACCGCCATCACCTGGCGATGGCCAACGTGCGCGCGCACCACACCGAGGTTATGGCGCAAGGCATCGGTATCAATCGTGACGGTAGTCGGTCGAGGCATCGCGACATTATTGCAGGAGAAGAAAGCGACGCCAGCGTGCGTACACTCTCCTAGTTACCTGCGCATGAAGCATCGCGCGCAGGGGTAGCTGATGCTCACACCTGTGCTGCGGGAACTTCGCGCAATCTTCCCTCGTGCAATTCCAGTACCCGATCGAGCCGGCGCGCCAGTCGCCGATCATGAGTCACCAAGACCAAACTGGTGTGCTCTGCATGATTGAGGGCAAGCATCAATTCAAACACGGTGCCTGCGGTTTTCTCGTCAAGATTTCCGGTTGGCTCATCTCCGAGCACGCAGGCAGGACGATTGACCAGGGCACGCGCAACCGCGGCACGCTGGCGCTCTCCACCGGATAGTTCGCCAGGCTTGTGCTCAAGTCTGGAACTCAACCCCACGGATTCGAGCAGCGCCCGCGCGCGCGTTCGCGCATCCTCGATGCTGCTACCGAGCAACAGCACCGGCAGCATGACATTTTCCAATGCGGTGAACTCGGGTAATAAATGGTGAAACTGGTAAACAAAACCCAGCGCGCGATTACGCAACTGGCCGCGTGCGGCGTCGGAGAGCGTGCTCATTTTTTGACCGGCCACATACACTTCGCCTGCGGTTGGCGTATCCAGACCACCAAGTAAGTGCAGCAGTGTGCTCTTGCCCGCACCGGAGGCCCCCAGGATCGCGACTGTCTCACCGGCGTGTACCGCGATATCCAGGGCATCGAACACCGGCGTGTGCAACTTGCCTTCGCGATAGGTCTTGGCCAGCGCTTCCGCGTGAATGACCGGCGCCTGCGCTGATGCATCCAACTCTCGCACACCGGATCGCTGATTATTCATACCGCAATGCCTCTGCCGGAGCGATGCGCGCCGCGCGCCAGGCGGGATAGATCGTGGCCAAAAACGCCATCGCCAGTGCGATCAACGCGATTACCGTCACATCGCCTGGATTAAGCTCGGTTGGCAATCCAGTCACGTAATAAACGTCCTCTGGCAGCAATTGCGCACCGAATATACGCTCAATAAACTTGACGATATGCTCCAGATTGAGTGTCAGTACGATGCCGCCGACCACCCCTAGCACGGTGCCGATTACACCAATCAAGCTACCTTGGACCATGAACACCTGCATCACGCCACGCGGGGTAAGGCCCAAGGTACGCAAAATGGCGATATCGGCCTGCTTGTCAGTGACCAACATCACCTGAGAAGACACCAGGTTGAATGCACCCATCGCGATGATCAGCGATAGCAGAATCGCCATCATCGTCTTCTCCAACTTGAGCGCGCGAAACATATTGGCGTTCTCCCGACTCCAGTCGCTAACCCGGAAGCCATCCTGGCTTTTCAGTCGCAGCGCAAGATCGCGCGCCACGTCGTAGGCCTGATCCATGTCATGCATCCTCAGACGCACACCAGTTGCGGCATCGCCAATCCGCAGCAGGCGTTGGGCGTCGTGGAAATTGATGATGGCAAGGTTGCGATCGAATTCCTGGTGGCCGGCTTCGAAGATGCCGCTGACGGTAAAGCGCTTGACCGTGGACACCGCACCAACTGGAGTCGCGCGATAGCCAACGGTTGCCACCACTTTGTCGCCAACGCCAAGGCCGGCCCATAGCGCCAGCTCCTTGCCGAGCACAATGTTGTACGCGCCTGGGGAGAGGTCAGCCAGCTTGCCTTGAATCATGCGCTTGCCGATCACGGATACTTTTTGTTCTTCTTCCGGGATCACCGCGCGCAGGAATGCGCCTTCGGCGCGCGGACCTTGCAGCATTGCCGGCAGTTCGATGTACGGTGCGGCACCTGCCACACGCGGGTCCTGCCGCGCCTGGGTTACCGCGACTTGCCAATTTTCCATGAACCCATCTGCACTGACCGTTGCATGCGCAGCCATCTGCAGCATGCGATCGCGGATTTCGCGTTGGAATCCGCTCATCACTGCCAGCGTCGTGATCAGCGCCGCCACGCCGATCGCGATGCCGAGTATTGAGGCAAGCGAAATAAATGAGATAAAGCCGTTTCGGCGCTTAGCGCGTAGATAGCGCAGGCCGATGGCAACAGGAATCGGTTTGAACATTGCGTGGCGAACACCGCCCGAGCGCCGGAGCAGGCGCTATGGTGCCATCGAACCCAGGTCAGTCCCAGATGCGCCAGTAGCCGCCGCCAGCCGCAGTTCACGTCGGCGCGGCGCCGGCAGGGTGTCCGGCCACCACAGTAGATGGCGGCGGCGGCCGGTGTCGTCGCGATAGCGCAAGCTCGCCAGCGGACCGCGCCAGTGCAGACTGACTCGATCGACCACCGCGCCGTCCACCCGCACCACCGCACCGTTCGCTTCCCAGACCACGACCCGGAGGGAGCCGCCCAGATACCGACGCGTCACGACGACGGCGTAAATCGGCGCGATTGCAGCCAGCAGCCATGCCGCAGGGCGCGGCATCTCCGAGGCCAATACCGACCAGGATGCCAGCACGCCCAATAGCAACAATGCAGTCGCTAACCACCTAGAAGGCCGCCATTGCAACCGGCAAGCGCCGGGCTCATTTGGCGATGGAGAGTTCTCGAATGCGTGCGACGAGCGGAGCCAATTCGACATCCTTACAGTCCTCATGACCCATGAACCAGCGCCAGAGCATGTCGTCCTCGCAGTCCAACAGCCGTAGGAAAAGCCCACGCGCTTGCTCGGAATCCGTCGCCCACGCCTGATCCAGATAGCGCAGCAGCAGTTGGTCGAGCTCGCGCATTCCGCGCCGACAACGCCAACGCAAGCGTCCTGGTGCTGTCGCAACTGGATCCGGACTCATCGATAGATCCGGATTCATCGATGCGATAAGCCGAACGTCAGCGCTACCGGCCACAACATCGCAACGACATCAGCGGGAGCAAGCCCAGCACCATGCCTGAGCTCACACCTGTCGGGCCAGCATGAGTTGCTTGATCGTCGCGATCGCTTTGGCCGGATTGAGGCCTTTTGGACAAGTGCGCGTGCAGTTCATGATGGTGTGGCATCGGTACAGCTTGAACGGATCTTCCAGATCATCCAAACGCTCGCCGGTATCTTCATCGCGGCTGTCGGCGATCCAGCGATAGGCTTGTAACAAAATCGCAGGGCCGAGATAACGATCTCCATTCCACCAATAACTTGGACAGGACGTCGAACAACAAGCACACAGAATGCATTCGTACAGTCCATCCAGGCGCGCCCTGTCGTCTTTCGACTGCAAGCGCTCGCGGTCCGGCGGGGGCGGACTCTGGGTTCGGATCCAGGGCTGGATCGACGCATATTGCGCGTAGAAGTGAGTGAGGTCGGGTACCAGGTCCTTGATTACCTCCATATGCGGCAGCGGATACACCGGTACCGCTCCATTGCCCCCACACTCATCGATTGCCCTGGTGCAGGCAAGCGTGTTAACGCCGTCGATATTCATCGCACATGACCCGCAAATACCTTCGCGGCAGGAGCGGCGAAAAGTCAGCGTCGGGTCGATCTCATTTTTGATCTTGATCAGTGCGTCGAGAACCATCGGACCGCATTTGTCGAGATCGACTTCGTAGGTATCGGTGCGTGGATTCTCGTCGGTATCCGGATCCCAGCGATACACTTTGAATTGGCGCGTGCGTACCGCTGCGCCATCTGTCGGCCAATGCTTGCCTTGACGAATTTTTGAATGCCTGGGGAGGGTGAATTCAGCCATCTCGGCGGGTCACTCCACAACCTTGGGAATAGCGGTCACACATGCGTACGATGACCGATGCGAACCAGAAGGGAATCATTTCTAACAGCAGGATTTTCGACCAGAAAATTTTTCAAACAGCAGGCCTTTCTAACAGCAGGCTTTTTGAACAGCAGGCTTTTCGAACCATAGGATTGTCGAACAGCAAACCGGCAATATCCAACACCGCGTTTCGCGCGCACCTGCATCGCTGCGACCACTGGCAATGCCGACAGGGTGGAGATGCAGCCCAGGAACGCGATGACCTTCAGATCAAAAACGTCCAACATGACCCCCGTCAGTACGCACGTTTCTGTGGTGGCACCATCTCGACATCATCATCGAGGGTATACAGATGTACCGGCCGGTAATCGATCCGAGTCTGTCCATCTGCGCCGACCCAGCACAAAGTGTGCTTCATCCATTGCTTGTCATCGCGTTCTGAATAATCTTCGCGCGCATGTGCGCCACGTGATTCGGTGCGATTTTCAGCTGAGACGATGGTAGCCAGGGCCTGTCCCAACAGATTCTGAAGCTCAAACGTCTCGATCAGATCCGAATTCCACACTAGAGAACGATCGCTAACTTGAACATCGGCAAACGAGGCGTGGATTCGACGAATCTTCTCCACGCCCTCTGCCAGACTCTCTCCAGTGCGAAACACCGCTGCGTCTGCCTGCATGGTCCGTTGCATCTGATCGCGAATTAGCGCGGTCGGCGCGCTGCCGTTGGCATGGCGCAGGGTGTCCAGATTGGACAATGACTTTTCGCAGGCGTCCGCCGGCAGCGTCGGATGCAGCCGGCCGGGCTCAATCGTAGCGCCGCAACGATTGGCTACCGCGCGACCGAACACCACCAGGTCCAGCAGCGAGTTCGAACCCAGTCGATTGGCACCATGTACCGACACGCAGGCCGCTTCTCCTATCGCATACAGACCGGGTACCACCGCATCCGGGTCGCCATCTTTTGTCTGCACCACTTCGCCGTGATAGTTAGTGGGAATGCCGCCCATGTTGTAGTGCACCGTCGGCAGCACTGGAATTGGCTGACGGGTCACGTCCACACCGGCAAAGATCCGTGCGCTCTCGGCGATGCCTGGCAACTTTTCGTGGATCGTTGCGGGATCCAAATGGGTCAGGTCGAGATTGATATGGTCCTGATGTTCACCGACGCCCCTGCCCTCGCGGATTTCGATGGTCATCGATCGGCTGACCACGTCGCGGCTGGCTAGATCCTTGTAATTCGGCGCGTAGCGCTCCATGAAACGCTCGCCAGACGCATTGCGCAGAATACCGCCTTCGCCGCGCACGCCTTCTGTGATCAAACAGCCCGCGCCATAAATGCCGGTTGGATGAAATTGCACGAATTCCATGTCCTGCAACCCCAGCCCCGCGCGCAGTGCCATGCCACCGCCATCGCCGGTGCAGGTATGGGCAGAGGTACAAGAAAAATACGCACGGCCGTAGCCACCAGTGGCCAACACGGTACCGTGCGCGCGAAACAGATGCAGGCTGCCTTCTGCCATATCCAACGCGAGCACGCCGCGGCAGGCGCCATCAGCATCCATGATCAGGTCCAGCGCGAAATACTCGATGAAAAAGCGCGCATCGTGCTTGAGCGACTGCTGATAAAGCGTGTGCAACATCGCGTGACCGGTGCGGTCAGCCGCAGCGCAGGTGCGCTGCGCCGGCGGACCCTTGCCGTACTCAGTAGTCATGCCGCCAAACGGACGCTGATAGATCAGACCCTGATCGGTGCGGCTGAACGGCACACCCTGATGCTCAAGCTCAATCACCGCCGGGATCGCTTCGCGGCACATGTATTCGATCGCATCCTGATCGCCCAACCAATCCGAGCCTTTAATGGTGTCGTAAAAATGGTAGCGCCAGTCGTCGTCGCCCATGTTGGCCAGCGCGGCGGAAATACCGCCTTGCGCAGCCACCGTATGCGAGCGGGTCGGGAATACCTTGGTCAGGCAGGCGGTGGAGAGCCCCTTTTGGGCCAGACCAAAGGTGGCGCGCAACCCGGCGCCGCCAGCGCCGACCACGATCATGTCGTATTTGTGTTCGGTAATTGGATAGGCAGCGGTTGCAGCCACGGTACTCAGACTCCGAATGCGATGCGAACGACGGCAAGCACGCCGGCTACAGCCGCAAGGGTACAGACGATAATGTTGGCCATATGCGCAATGCCAGCGAGCAGTGGCGCATGCACATAGTCTTCAATCACCACTTGCAGGCCCAGCTTGGCGTGCCAGAACATCGTCACCAGACAAGTCGCCAAGATGGTGGCGTTGAATGGCTGCGATACCAGCGCGTGGGCGCGGTCGTAGTCGGCACCGCCCAGCCACAGCAGCAATCCCAGCAGATACACACCCAAGAACACGAGGGCAAGTGCGGTCACCCGCTGCCAGAGAAAATGTCCGGTGCCGTGCTTGGCCGAACCCAGACCGCGCGCGCGCTTGAGCGGTGTACGCATGCTTTGTCGGCTCATGACCCACCCCGCTGCCACAGCACCCAACCCCAGACCAACAGCACCAGCACGACGCTGCCGATGATCGAAATCCAGCTACTGCGCACGAAGTCAGGAATCGAAAAACCGGCGCCAGCGTCCTGGAGCAAATGACGAATGCCGTTGAACAAGTGATACGCCAGGGCCCAACTGAACCCGAATCCGAGCACCATTCCGAACGCCGAACCGGCACAGTCGGTGAATTGGGTCCAGACCTGCGGCCCAGAAGCTAGGGCCAGCAGCCCCCAGACCAGACCCAGCGCGCCAAGCACCAGCACCATGCCGGTGCCGCGATGCAATATCGACGTCACCATCTGCACCTGCCAGCGATAAACCTGGAGGTGTGGTGAAAGCGGGCGTTGGTTGGCCATCGTACGGGGGAATCCTGGGCTAGGCGACGCTAACGCCGCGTTGGCTGTTGGCTGACTGCGGCGCCCGCGATTGCGGACGGGTTGGGAGCGGCTGAACCAGTCCGTGCGTGGATCGGTTCTGGCATCGCCAGTCCGGCATGCATCCAAACCGGCTCCCTGCGTACTTGGTGAAGCGGCACGAACTTTCCTGGTTCGCGGGTTTTTATAGACGGGTTCGAATAAATCCGCGCAGAAGACCTCAAAAATCGATACAGCGTCCGTTCTTCTCCCAGTCGCCATAACGAGTCGGCTCTGGCCCCTCGCGGCCGCCGACCTCCTCGGGCTGCTCGGGCACCGCTGCGGGGGCGGGAATACTGGATTCCACTGCCGGCTTGGCGGGTTCCGTCTGTTCTGGGCCTAAGATAGATGTCTGCTGCACCGCGGAATTCTAGTCCCCCGCCAAGATGATGAACAGCCCGTTCCCAACTGTTCCCCCATTGCAGCCGGTTAAGCTCGACTATCAGGTGGTCAGCGTGACCGGCCGCGATGCCCTAGCCTTCCTGCAAGCGCAGACCATGAACGATGTGACCGCACTGGCAGACGGCCACTGGCATTGGAATGGCTGGCTAACTCCCAAGGGGCGGCTAATCGCGCTGTTCGCGCTGCTGCGCTTGGATGCGCAAACACTCTGGCTGCTGCTGCCTGACGCCGATCCCCACGACCTCGCCGCCGGGTTGCAGCGGTTTGTATTTCGCAGCAAGGCGGTGATCGCGGTGCCAGAGGACCTGCATGTGTCCGGCGAATTCACTACCCCGTCCCTGGCAACGCATGCGCGGCTCGGCATCCGTGCGGGGCACTGGCTAGGCAGACCTGGCCGCGCGGACCAAACCGATCTGGAGCAATCCGATCTAGAGCAGCCCGATCTAAAGCAGCCCGATCTAGAGCTGGACTTTGGCGCTGCCGATGCTGCGCGGGTGTTGCGCATTAGCACTAGGCCCGCTGCACAGGAAGCCGCAGTGCTCGCCCGCTGGCGCGAGTTTGATCTTGCTCATGGTTTGCCGCGACTGGATCAGACACAGATCGAACACTGGACCCCTCAACAGTTGTCACTGGAGCGGTTGCAAGCCTATAGCGTCAAAAAAGGCTGCTATCCAGGCCAGGAAATTGTCGCGCGCACTCATTTTCTTGGCAAAGCCAAGCGCGGACTGCGGCTGCTGCAAACCACCGGCGCTATCGCCGCTGGCGACAAGGTGCGCCAAGATGGTAACGACATCGGTGAGGTGGTCTGCACTGCACTAGCCGCCCTTCCGCTGGCATTGGTGGTGCTGCCGCTACAGCGCAATCAGACGCCAATCGATATCAACGGACAAACTGCCACAGAAATCCCCATCGCCGCGGGACTGGCGCGCTAGCGCAATGCAGATCGCGCACCTGCGCCCTGCTGAACAGACCCGTGCCGTCATGCGATCAAGTAGTTTTGCGCGCGCCAACAGTTGAACGGATCCGCAGCAGCGAGGGGAACGCCTCTGACAAGCGTTGCACCTGGCCACACAGACTCGGGTCATAGCCGGGCAACTGCCCTAGCTCATGGCGAAATCCCGGGTTCCGCAGCAGTTCGAGCACCCCAGACACGCGACCGGATGTCAGCACCTCTGCGCTGCACAGGAAAAAATAATGCTCGGTCGCGATCGGCACGAAGGCCAGTCCATAGCGGCGAGCTGGCGGCTCCAGCGCCAGCCCGACATCGGCGAGACCACTGGCGACGTAGGCAGCGACCGCGGCATGGGTCAGTTCTTCGACATCACAGCCGCGCAGCTCGTCTAATGTGGCGCCCTCGCGCTTGAGCAGGCTCTCAAGCAGCAGCCGGGTGCCAGAACCAGGCTGGCGATGGATGAAGCGCAAGTCCCCGCGCAGCGCATCGGCCAGACTATGCACCCGCTTGGGATTGCCAGGCGCGAGCACCAGACCCTGACGGCGCATCGCCAGATGCACAACACGATCGGATTTCGCGTCAAGGCGATCGAAATAGTGCTCGAGCAGTTCCTGCTCCAACTCTCCCACCGGCAGATGCAGGCCGGCCAGATCGCAGGCGCCGCCGCGCAACGCGCTCAGAGCGTCGTCTGGACTGCGATATTTCAAATCCAGCGGCTGCTGCGCCTGCACCATGGCGCGGCGCAAGGTTTCCACCCCGAATCCGTGCGAGGCGTACAAGCGCGGTGGTTCGATCTTGCTGACGCTGCGTTCGAGTTCGGTCTCCAACTCGGCCGCAAGCGAGTCCAGGGCAGGAGACAGCCGCGCAGCGATACGCTTGTCCGCCCAAACCAGGCGCTCTCCGAAAGCGCTCAGACGCGCACCTTGTCCACGCGTGGCGCGCAGCAGCGGAACGCCGAATACGCGCTCGCCTTCGCGCAGCACGCCCCAACCGTAACGGTACGACAGTCCGACTTTGCGGCAGGCTCCCGCCAGCGAGCCGCAGGCGTGTACTTCGACCAGCAGATCGATCAAGCGCGGCGGCAAGACGCGACCAACAGTCGACTGTAATTCCCATACCGGGCGGATGGCGACCTTGTACATAGGACATTTGCTCCCAAGGACGTCTAAGCGCAGAACGACACCCACGCAGGCATCTTGATGGTGATTTGCTGCATTCCAGCACCGCTCAACGTCCGATTAAACGTGCTTTTTAAAGCCTATTATTCGACCTTGATAGATGGTGATTCCAAAGAATAATGCGTCTATATTGGCAAAAAATCGCGGTTGCTATGTGCTCGCAAGTACATAACTAGCATAGACATCACTAACACAAGAATTCGCAACATGGAATTTCGATTCGCCGTAGTTAGCCGCATCCACCGTAAGCCAGCGGCACTCGCTGCCGCCAAACTTCAGGAGAGGGAATGAGCAGCGTTACTGAAGTTGCCGATTATCAGAAGCAGCCAGGCCTGTTGGACAGAGAACGCATCGTCGCCCCACCAGGGTTCAACCGCTGGCTGGTGCCACCAGCCGCGCTGGCGATCCATTTATGCATCGGCATGGCCTACGGCTTTAGCGTGTTCTGGCTACCGCTGTCGCAGGCAATCGGCATTACCCAGCCAGTGCCTTGCCCTGCGAACATGAGCGCGTTCGCGCAGTTGTTCACCACCACCTGCGATTGGCAGGTGAAGATGCTCGGCTGGATGTACACCTTGTTCTTCGTCCTGCTGGGCTGCTCTGCGGCGCTCTGGGGCGGTTGGCTGGAACGCGTCGGTCCGCGTAAAGCGGGTGTGGTGGCAGCAGTGTGCTGGAGTGGAGGCCTGGTGATTTCTGCGGTGGGTGTGTATCTGCATCAACTGTGGCTCATGTGGCTGGGCTCAGGCGTGATCGGCGGTGTCGGCTTGGGGTTGGGCTATATCTCGCCGGTGTCGACCCTGATTAAATGGTTTCCCGATCGCCGCGGCATGGCCACTGGGATGGCGATCATGGGTTTCGGCGGCGGCGCGATGATCGGCTCGCCACTCGCTGACATCCTGATGCGGCACTTCGCCGGGCCGGACTCAGTCGGTGTTTGGCAAACCTTTTTGGTGCTGGGCGCGGTGTATTTCGTCGCCATGATGTGCGGCGCGTTTGGATACCGCATCCCGGCACCTGGCTGGGCTCCAACCGGTTGGACCCCACCCAAGCAGAGCGACAATTCGATGATCACCCAGGCCCAGGTTCATCTGGACCAGGCGTGGCGGACACCGCAGTTTTGGTTGATCTGGTTGGTGCTCTGTCTCAATGTGACCGCGGGCATCGGCGTCATTGGTATGGCCTCGCCGATGCTGCAGGAGGTATTTGGCGGTCGTCTGATCGGTGTGGATGCCGGTTTTCGTGACTTGAACGAAGCCCAGCTCAAGGAGTTGGCGACGATCGCGGCTGCGTTCACCGGTCTGCTGAGCTTGTTCAATATTGGCGGGCGCTTCTTCTGGGCGTCGCTCTCCGATCGGATCGGACGCAAGACCACCTACTCGGTGTTTTTTCTGCTGGGAATGGGGCTGTATGCGGCGGCGCCGCATCTGGGTGCAATCGGCAGCGTGGCGCTGTTTGTACTTGGCTTCGGCATTATTTTGTCGATGTACGGTGGCGGCTTCGCTACCGTGCCTGCCTATTTGGCGGATATGTTCGGCACGCGCATGGTTGGCGCGATCCATGGACGCCTGCTCACCGCTTGGGCGGCCGCTGGCATCTTTGGCCCGCTGATCGTCAACTATCTGCGCGATTGGCAGTTGTCACAAGGGCTGCCACCGGCGCGGGTCTATGATCAGACCATGTACATTCTGGCTGGATTGCTGCTGGTCGGATTCATTTGCAATTTATTGATTCGGCCGGTGAATCCTAAGTACTACATGACCGAGCAACAATTGCGCGATACCGCCCCGCCAGCGGCCACGTCCGCAGATTCTGGGCAGGCAACAACGGCGGCGGCACAGCAGACGTCCGGCTCGAGCGCGCTCTTGGTTGCGGTGTGCTGGTTGGCGGTCGGTATCCCAATGGCATGGGGCGTGTGGATCACGCTGCGCAAAGCAGCCGTGTTGTTCAATTGAACGATGAAGCCGGTGTGAGATGAGCTGACGTGTTCCATGGTCATCTCATTCTCATATCGGCGTTTCGACTACGCCGCCGTGCGCGTGCTCTCATGTGCATGCTCTCATGTGCATGCTCTCA
>Ga0153982_1000395_pt1 | contig 12112 bp, 8 predicted proteins | sample TSGA066MetaG_FD_104743 | JGI IMG/M metagenome (GOLD analysis project Ga0153982, IMG submission 104743) | Attine ant fungus gardens microbial communities from Georgia, USA - TSGA066 MetaG | ecosystem: Host-associated > Fungi > Mycelium > Unclassified | place: USA: Georgia, Alexander Wildlife...
GTTTTATATATATTTGATTTTTCATCTTTAAATTTTTCTTCTACTTTTTCTCCTTTAGAATATCTTGAAGTTTCAATATCATTTTCTTTAACTCCTATTGATAGGAGATATTTTTTTAATTCATTCATAGATTTTGCATTTTCTTCTGATGCTTTTTCCAAAGTATCTGCTTCTGTCATAAGTTCAAAATTAGTTATTATTATATCTGGTTTTACAATTATTTCTCCTGCTCCAGAAATATCATTTATTTTTCCAGTTACAATATATTCTTTTCCATATTGCAGCCTTTCTCTCTCTAAAATACTATTTTCTGTTGGAATAGAGTAAGCAGTTCCAGTTAGAAGAAAAGCAAATATTAATATTAAAGTTTTTTTATACATACTGCCTCCTGTTAGCGTTAAAATATGATAGAAATTATTCCATATTGTTTTCAAGCGTTATATCTAAATTTTATCATTTTTATATACATATTACAAATACAATAATATTATTTTTAAATAAAAAAGAAACCAATGTGCAGACAACCTGCCTTTAGTTTCTTTAATTTATACTATTCTTCATTTTTAAGTACAGTTTCTCCATCCTTTACCTGTTCATCAAGATGCTTTCCAAACTTATAAAGCTGATAATAGGTTCCAATGGTAGGCGTTCCTTTTCTTATACTTCCTATGTGGTACTCTATCATTTCTTTTGAATTTTTCATCCCATTAGATTCAAAAGCTTTATACATTCCTGTTAATTTTATTATTTTATTTTTAGTTTCTTTTGATGTTTTTTCATTATCTAAAATAGCATCAAACTTTTCTATATTATTTCCATAAAATATTGAATAATTCTTAAATGAAGATATATTTTTCTGTTTAAAGTAAGATACACCTATAAAATTGATCATAGCTGCTGCTATAAAAATAAAAGATAACACAGAAATTATTTTTTTCATCAAATCACACTCATACAAATACAAAGAACAATACTATTATCCCTAATATTATCCTATATATTCCAAAAGAAACAAAGTCTCTTTTTTTTATATACTGCATAAACCATCTAATAACAAGATATGCAACAACAAAAGAAACCACTGAACCTACTCCTAGTAGTTGCCATTCAATAGGAGAAAATTTAAGTCCATTTTTCATAAGTTTTAGCAATGTAGCCCCAAACATGGTAGGTATTGCAAGAAAAAAAGAAAATTCTGTTGCTACTCCTCTTGAAAGACCCAAAAGTAAACTTCCTATAATAGTAGCCCCTGATCTTGAAGTTCCTGGAATCATAGCTAAACATTGGAATAATCCAACTGTAAAAGCTGTCTTATAACCTAATTTTTGAAATGAATCTATATGAGCTACACCATCATAGCATTTTTCAACAATTATAAGAATAATTCCATAAAATATTAAGGTCATAGCTACTACGACTACATTTCCCATAAAATATTCAGAAATATAATCATCCAAAAGAAGTCCTATAACAGCTGCTGGAAACACTCCTACAACTACTTTTGCCCAAAGTCTGAATCTTTGTACAAATACTTCCTTTTCTTTTACGAAGGGATTTATATCTTTCCAGAAATATATAACTACTGCAAGTATTGCTCCAAGCTGAACTATTATTAAAAAACTATCCATAAAATTCTTAGAAAAAAAACTGCTGTTTATGAATTTCTCAACTAATATCATATGCCCTGTACTACTCACAGGAAGAAATTCTGTCATACCTTCTACTATTCCTAAAATTATGACAATTAAAAATGGGTTCATCTAATTTTTTCCTCCTATAAGTATGGATCTTCTTTTGCCATATAATTTTGAACATAATCTTTTACTCCATCTTCTAATGAATGGAATTTTTTTGCATATCCTGCTCTTTTTAGTTTTTCCATAGTTGCTTGAGTAAAATACTGATATCTTCCTCTTAAATCTTCTGGCATAGGAATAAATTCAATTACATCTTTTTGAGCAAGTTCAGGATTATTAGAAGCTGCCCTCATTGTTGCCATAGATAAATCTAAGAAACTTCTAGCTTCTCCAGTTCCTATATTATATATTCCTGATTCTACTTTCTCTGTCAATAAGAAATAAAGAACATCAACTACATCTTTTAGATAAACAAAATCTCTTAACTGCTCCCCATCTTTATAGCCTTCTTTATGAGATTTAAAAAGTTTTACTCCACCATTTTCTTTATATTGATTAAATGTATGAAATACCATTGAAGCCATTCTTCCTTTATGATATTCTTGTGGCCCATACACATTAAAAAACTTAGTTCCTGCCCATTGTTTTGGAGCTATTTTCTGTTTAAATGCCCAGTCATCAAATACTTTTTTAGAATATCCATATTTATTTAAAGGCATAAGTTTTTTTAATTCTTCAGGTGTTACATCATCATTATATCCAAGTTCTCCAGCTCCATATGTTGCTGCTGATGAAGCATATACATAATTTATCTGTCTTGCTGCACAGAATTCCCACAGTTTTTTGCTGTATCCATAATTATTTGACATAAGATAGTCTCCGTCTTTTTCTGTAGTTGCAGAACAAGCTCCCATATGTAAAACTCCTGTTATTTTTTCAGCATTTGCAGGGTTTGAAAGCCATTCAAAAAGATCATCTCTATCTACCCAATCAGCATAGTCTCTCTTTCTTAAATTAAGCCACTTTTCTTCTGTCCTGAATTTATCAACTACTATGATATTATTGATTCCCATCTCATTCAATTTCCAAACGAATGCGCTTCCTATCATTCCAGCTGCTCCAGTTACTATAATCATAATTTCCTCCTGTATATTAAAAAAATTATCTGCTGTTTCTCTCTTTTATTAATCTGAATTGTAAATATTCTAACCCTGTATCTCCTATATCTATCCCTTCTCTATTAGCCCCGTGAAAGTCTGAACCTCCAGTTACTAAAAGGGAATGTCTTTTTGCCATTTTTTTATATTTTCTTTTTTCTGAAGGAGTAAAAGTACTATATATAGCTTCCAGTCCTCCAAGTCCAATTTTTTTTAATTCTGCTATCATATTTTCTAATAATCCATCGTTTTGTGTAATTAATTTAGGATGAGCCATAGATATAAAAGCTCCATTTGCATGAAGCATTTTTACTGCTCTTTCTGGTGGAAAATTTTCTTTTGGTACATATGCCACGCCTGTTTTTCCAAGATATTTTTCAAAAGCATCATTTTTAGAAATGGCTGCTCCTATCTTTACAAGATAATTGGCTATATGAACTCTACTGATAATATTTCCAGGAGCCATATTTTTAACTTTTTCTATATCAATCACTATACCACATTTTTCTAGTTTTTCCACTACTTTTTTATTTCTCTTTTCTCTTGCCTTTTTTAATTCTTCGAGTTCAGCAAGAAATTTCTCATCATTAAGATTGAGAAAATATCCTAGTATATGTACTTCTAAATTATCAACATTACATGATATTTCTATTCCTTGTATGAATTCTATACCAATTTCAGCAGCAATTTTTTTTCCTTCTTCCAATCCATCTACTGTATCATGATCTGTTATAGCTATACTCTTCATTCCAAATGATTTTGCTCTTCTTACTACTTCTTCTGGTGTGAAAGTTCCATCAGAAGCTATAGTATGTACATGCATATCTACTTCCATAAACTCTCACCTCTTCTTCTTTTAACAAGGAAAGGCGTCTATTTTTCCACAGACGCCCCCCCTTTTTGTTATATTATTCTTTTATTTATTAGTTATCCCATTTCTCTAATTTTGAAAAATACTCAGGATAAGCAATATATAATGCTTTTGCATTTATATTATTTTTTTCTATAGCAGTCTTATTATCTTTTGCATTTATATTAGCTATTTTTATCATTCTTTCTGAAACTTCTCTATTATACCATACTTCTGTAGAGAAGAATTCATCTCTTTTAATGAATTTATTAAGAAGTTTTCTCAATTGTTTTGTATCTTTCTCATTAAGATCTATTTGTTTTGAATATTCAACTATTTTATTCCATTCATCTTCAGTAGCAACTACATCTTTAATGTGATTAGATGGATTTTGCATTCTAATAAATGATTCTCTTACCATTTTGTCAACTAATCCCTTAGGATCTTTAATATTTTCATTATCTAAGAAAAACTTTCTAGGCATTTTTTTATTATATTTTGTTACTAAACCTAAAAATTGATCATACTCATCATCAGTTATTTCAGTTGCATCTTTTTTCTCTAAAGATAATAGAAATTGAAAATCTTTTTCACTCATTTTTCCAGTTTTTCTTAAATACATAATAGGATTTTCATCTCCATACCAGTCTTCAATAAGTGCTTCTCCTTCAATAACATTGATTATAGTTTTATCCCATTCTTTAGCTGAAACTTTTGTAATATTATACTTTTGTTCTAAAGAACTCCCTTTTTCCATAGAGCTACAAGAAATAAAAAGCATTGAAATCAATAAACCTAAAAATAACTTTTTCATTTAGTTCCTCCTAATTTTTGATTACACTCTTCCACAACAGTTTTTATATTTTTTTTCGCTTCCACAAGGACAAGGATCATTTCTTCCTATTTTATCAGAAGTTCTTGGCTGATTATCATCCTCTTCTTCTTCCTCTGTATTATAGTTTACTTTATCTAGTGATTCTTCTTTTACTTTTAATTCTTCATCTTCAGGACTTTTAATTATAACTTTAAACAAGAATGAAGTTGTTTGCTCTTTTATTGTTTCTAACATTTTTTCATAAAGTTCTCCAGAAAGAAGTTTGTATTCTACTACTGGATCTCTTTGTCCATAAGCTCTTAAATAGATTCCTTCTCTCAATCCATCCAGTGATTTTAAATGTTCTCTCCATCTTGAATCAACTACTTCAAATAATATATACTTTTCAAGTCTTCTCATTAGATCTGAACCTATTCTCTTTTCTTTTTCATCATATTCTCTTACAATATCATTATACAATTTTTCAGCATAATTTTCTATACTCATAGATTTAAATTCTGTTAAATCTTTTATCTCATATCCATATTTTTCACGTAGAAACTCTGCAAGTCCTGTAATATCCCAATCATCTTTAAATTCTCCAACAAACCTTGTTATTACTTGTGAATGAATAGTATCTTTAAGCATATGTAGAACTGTTTCTTTAAGATCATCTTTTACCATAGCTTCATTTCTACTTGCATAAATAGCTGTTCTCTGCTTATTCATAACATCATCAAACTCAAGAAGATTTTTTCTGATTCCAAAGTTTCTAGATTCAATCTTACTTTGTGCATTTGCTATTGCTTTATTAATCATTGAGTGAGTAATAGGTTCTCCTTCAGGAAGTCCTAATTTCTCCATAACAGTTTTTACTCTGTCTGAACCAAATAGTCTCATTAAGTCATCTTCAAGAGATAAATAGAATTCTGATTCTCCAGGATCTCCCTGTCTACCAGATCTTCCTCTTAATTGGTTATCTATTCTTCTAGATTCATGTCTTTCAGTTCCAAGGATGAATAGTCCTCCCTGTTCCATAACCTTTTCTCTTTCAGCTTCACATTGTATTTTATATTTTTCTAATATTTCATTATAATTTTCAGCATCTCTGCTCCCTACTTCTTCTACAGCAAGGAATTCAGGATTTCCTCCAAGCATAATGTCAGTACCTCTACCTGCCATATTAGTAGCTATTGTTACTGTTCCAAATCTTCCAGCCTGTGCTACTATTTCTGCTTCTTGAGCATGAAATTTAGCATTCAATACATTGTGAGGTATCTTTCTTGCTTTAAGGAGTTCAGAAAGATCTTCAGAACTTTTTATTGAAATAGTTCCTACAAGTACTGGTTGTCCTTTTTTATGCAATTCCTCTATTCTATTTATTATTGCATCTATTTTTTCTTTATGTGTTTTAAAAACCAAATCTGGATGGTCAGTTCTCATTACTGGTTTATTTGTAGGAATTACTACAACTTCCAATCCATATGTATGTACAAATTCTGCTGCTTCTGTTTCAGCAGTACCAGTCATTCCAGACAACTTTTCATACATTCTGAAATAGTTTTGAAGTGTTATTGATGCAAGAGTTTGATTTTCTCCAGCTATATTCACTCCTTCTTTTGCTTCAATAGCTTGGTGAAGTCCATCTGAATATCTTCTTCCTTCCATAGCTCTTCCAGTAAATTCATCTATTATTATTACTTGTCCTTCTCTTACAAGATAATCTCTATCTCTTTTGAAAAGTTCCTTAGCTTTTAAAGCCTGATTCAAATAATGAGTAAGTTCTACATTTTCTGGTGAATAAAGGTTGTCTATTTTTAATAGTTTTTCAACTTTTGTTACTCCTTTTTCAGTAAGAACAATATTTTTAGCTTTCTCATCAACTTCATAATCTCCCCATTTTTCAGCAGGAATATCCATTTCTTTTTTAGCTTTTATATCTTTGATTCCTTCAGTTTCATAACTTCTGCTTAACATTGAAACTATCTGATAGAATACTTTATACCACTTGATAGATTCAGTAGCAGCACCTGATATAATAAGTGGTGTTCTTGCTTCATCAATCAAAATAGAGTCAACTTCATCCACTATACAGTAGTTAAGCTCTCTCTGAACTCTTTCTTCTATACTTCCTACCATATTATCTCTTAAATAATCAAATCCAAACTCAGAGTTTGTACCATATGTAATGTCACTGTTATATGCCTGTTTTCTTTGATCTGTTGATATAGCATTCAGTATTACTCCAGAAGAAAGTCCAAGAAAGTCATAAACTCTTCCCATCATATCTCTATCTCTGGCAGCAAGATAATCATTTACTGTTATTATATGTACACCTTTTCCAGTAAGAGCATTTAAATATACAGGACAAGTAGCCACAAGAGTTTTTCCTTCTCCTGTTTTCATTTCAGTGATTTTCCCTTCATGAAGTACTATTCCTCCAATAAGTTGAACATCATAGTGTCTAAGTCCTAGTACTCTCTTAGATGTTTCTCTTACAGTTGCAAATGCTTCTGGTAAAATATCATCTAGTGTTTCCCCTTTAGCCAATCTTTCTTTGAAGTAAGCAGTTTTTTCTCTTAGCTGCTCATCAGTAAGTTTTTCAAAATCAGGCTCAAGCTGATTGATAACCTCTACTATCTTCCTTATCCTCTTTATTTCTCTATCATTTTTAGTACCAAATATCTTTTTTAACAATTCTCCTATCATCTACAATTTTCCTCTCTTTAAATTATTATTCTGACACTTTATCAAGATATATGCTACCATAAATCTTCTCGATAGTCAATTAAAGGTACTTGTTTTTATATTAATTTTTATCATTATTCTTACATATTTCAATAAATTCTTCCTCTGTAAGAATCTTTACAGTTCCCAATTCTTGAGCTTTTTTTAATTTGCTTCCAGCCTTTTCTCCAATTATAAGATAATCAAGATTTTTGCTTACTGCTCCTAAATTTTTTCCTCCAAGTTTTTCTATTTCCTCTTTTATTTCTTCTCTTTTAAAATTCTTAAGTGTTCCTGTAAAAAGAAAAGTTTTTCCAGAGAATATTTTATTAGATTGATCCTCATCTTCTTTTTCTTCCATAGCAAACTGCAGTCCATGACCTCTTAATATTTTTATAAGTTCAATATTTTCCTCATCTCTAAAAAAATCATATACAGCTTTTGCTCCTTTATCACCAATACCATCAATTTCCATCAATTCTTCTATTTCCATTTTTATTAAATTATCTATATTTTTGCTTGCTTCTGCTAAAAGTTTTCCAGAATATTTTCCAATAAAAGGCATTCCTAGAGCATAAATAACTTTTGAATAATCTCTTTTTTTACTTTCTTCAATTGAATCTAAAAGATTTTCCACACTTCTTTTTCCCATTTTTTCTATATTTTCAAGTTCTTCTTTGTGATCTTTTAAATCATATATATCCCCAACATTTCTTATAAATCCAAGTTCTAACATTTTTTCCACCATTTTACTTCCAAATCCACCTATATTCATGGCATCTCTTGATACAAAATATTCTATTCTTCCTTTTATTTTTCCAGGACAATTTGGATTAGTACATTTTATATCTACTTGTCCTTCCTCTCGAGCAACTGGACTTTCACATACAGGACATTTATCGGGTTCACTTATCATTTTTTCACTGCCATCTCTAAATTCTTTTATAGATTTTACTACTTGAGGAATTATCTCAGCAGCTTTCTCTATAAATACCTTATCTCCTATTCTTATATCCTTTCTTTCTATTTCATGAAAATTATGAAGACTAGCTCTTTTTACTTTACTTCCAGATAATAATACCTCTTCCAGCTCAGCAACTGGAGTAACTTTTCCTGTTCTTCCTACCTGCCATGTAATTCCTAATAAAGTAGTTGTTACCTGTTTAGCAGGAAACTTATATGCTATAGCCCATCTTGGACTTTTTGTAGTATTTCCAAGTTCATCCCAAAAATCAAGTTTCTCTACTTTTATTACCATTCCATCTGTTTCATAATCCAATTTTTCTTTTTCCTGTTCCCAGTAATCTATTCTTTTTTTCAAAGCTGAAGCAGTATCTAAAACTTCACATACTCCTGTAGTTTTTATTCCTAAAGATTCCATATACTTTATACTTTCACTATGAGTTTGTATTCCATAATCTTTAGCATCTACTATAAAATAAAAATAACAATCTAAACCTCTTTCTTTTATTATGCTAGCATCAATTTGTCTAAGTGTCCCACTTGCAGCATTTCTAGGATTAGCAAATACTTCTTCCCCTGCTTCCATTCTTTTTTCATTCAAATTTTCAAATTTACTTATTGGAAGAACTATCTCTCCTCTTATCTCCATATCCAATGGTTCTTTTAATGCATGAGGAATCGTTTCAATCTCCATAATATTTTCTGTAACATCTTCTCCTATTGCTCCATCTCCTCTTGTTACTCCTCTCACAAGCTTTCCTTTTTCATATTGAATGCTTATAGAAAGACCATCCAATTTCAATTCAAGAGCATATTTGATGTCATTTTCTTCTGGAAGAAGTTTTTTGATTCTATCTATAAAATCTCCTATCTCTTCTTCATTATATGTATTAGAAAGACTCAGCATTGGTTTTTTATGAGTTACTTTCTGAAATTTATTCTCTCTAAGATTTGAGGCTCCTACTATAACTGTAGGTGAAACTTTACTTTTATACTCTGGATATTTTTCTTCTAAATCTTTAAGTTCATTCATCAATGTGTCATATTCTACATCAGAAATAAGGCTTTCATTATTTGTATAGTAATATTGATTGTACTTCAAGAGATCTGCTCTCAGCTTCTCTATCCTTTCCTTACCTATTTTCATGTCATTCTCCTCAAAAAAATTTAATTTCATTTCTTTCATTATTTCTGCTCCAATTTTTGATTTAATTATCATATTTTTTATATTGACATTATATCATTTTTTCAAAGATTTTTTTAAAATATTATTTGTTCATATAATAAAAAAATGTTAATATATTTGAAACAGCAATTTAAGAAAAATAAGGAGGTTTTTTCAAATGGAGCCTATTTTAATTTTTGGGCATAGACATCCAGATACTGATTCTATCTGTTCTTCAATTGCCTTAGCTGAACTAAAAAAAGAGATGGGAATAAATGCTATTCCTTGCAGACTTGGTGATATAAATAAAGAAACAGAATATGTATTAAAATATTTTGGTGTAAAAGTTCCTAAGCTTTTAAAAACAGTTAGTGCACAGATATCTGATTTAACTAGAGTAGAAAGAAAGACTCTATCTATAGATGATTCTTTAAGATCAGCTTTAGATATAATGACTGTAGAAAACTTCTCAAGTTTGCCTGTAGTAGATGATAAAAAACAGCTCAAAGGTATGATTCATATCTCTGATATTGCTAATACCTATCTTAATCTAGAACATTCAGATCTTTTTGGAAAATATAAAACAACATATGAAAACTTAAAAGATGTTCTTAATGGAATAATTGTAAGTGGTACTTATCCAAGTGGAATTATCACAGGAAATCTGAAAGCAATATCTGAACTTGATAATGTTACTTATGGAGATATAGTTGTCACTACATCAATGGTTGATGGTATTGACAGATCTATCAAAGCTGGAGCAAAGGTTATAATAGTTGCCTGTGATGAAGATGATTTTATCAGTCCAAGAGTGACTTCTGAGTGTGCTATTATGAGAGTTCATGCTAATCTTTTCAAAACAATAAGCCTTGTAAGTCAGTCACTTTCACTATCTTCTATAATGAATAATACAAAATTTTATTCTTTTAAAAAAGATGACTTTCTGCATGATATAAAAGATATAATGAAAGAAGCAACACAAACTAACTTCCCTGTTACTGAAAAAGATGGTACTGTATATGGGACTATTAGAACTAAAAATCTTATCAATTTCACAAGAAAACAGGTTATTTTAGTTGACCACAATGAAAGAGCTCATTCAGTAGAAGGATTGCAGGATGCAAAAATATTACAAGTTATTGATCATCATAAATTTGGAAATTTCATTACAGATGAACCAGTAAAAATAAATGCTGAAATAGTTGGATGTACTTGTACCATAGTCTACGAATTATTTAGAGATGCAAGAATTACTCCATCTAAAAAAGCTGCTGGGCTTATGATGAGTGCTATTCTTTCAGATACTCTTATGTTTAAATCTCCTACTTGCACTCAAAAAGATATAGATACTGTTAAAGAACTTGCTCTTATCTGTGAAGAAATTGACTATGAAGAATATGGAATGAACATGCTTATAGCAGGAACTTCTCTTGCTAATAGATCTTCATATGAGATACTTACTACTGATATGAAAGAATTTGCAATGAATGGAATAAACATGGGAATAGCTCAGGTAAATACTGTTGATGTAGCTGGACTTTTGAATAAACAATCAGACTTAGAAAGAGTTATGAGTGAAATAAATAAAAATTCTGGTTTTTCAATGTTCATTCTTATTATTACAGATATAATAAAATCTGGCTCATATGCTATGGTAGTAGGAGATTTCCCAGAACTTATAGAAAGAGCTTTCGATGTTCAACTGGAAAATAACCTTACATGGCTGGAAGGTGTAGTTTCAAGAAAGAAACAAATAGTTCCTTTCCTCATGGCTGCAAGTCAAAGTTTAGACTAGTTTATCAAAAAAGAGCGGTTTACCAACCGCTCTTATATTTTCTTTTCTCCATCTAATGTATATTTTTTCATAAAGTCCTTTTTGACTTCAAGAAATTCTTCTATATCATTAAAAAACTGTAGTAATACTGCCCTACTTTCAAATTCTACCCTACTTTTTGGAAGAGGCATATTTTTAAATTTTTCCCTTAAAACTTCCAACTCATCCAATGCTTCAATATAAAGCTTATCTACTCCAATTGAACTTCCTACTTTTCTTGTAAATTCTGAAATTATAAATGTGTGTTCACTGCTTATAAAAAAATTATAAAAATGTCTTCTCATTCTTACTAAAATTTTATATTGAGCTCTCTTCATGTTAAAAACTTCTATTTCATATCTTGAGCCATAAAATAAAGCATTATTATAGTCTTTGTATGCTAAATCCCTTCCAATATCTAATTCTTTTCTCAAATCTTTAAACACTTTATCTTCATCAACAAATATAGCTCCAGTTATCAATTCATCACTCATATAACTGAGAATTTTTTTCATAAGATTATCCACATTTTCTTGAGTATATTTTATTTTCTTAGTTACATCAGGCATATACAGGTTTAAAATTATTGCTATTAATGCTCCTAAAACTAATATTAATATTTCATTTGATAAAATTTTTAAAGATAGATTTTTTTCTGTAAGAATATGTGTTGCAAGTACTACTGTTACCAAAAAACCTTGAAATAGATTAAATTTTAGACATACTGGCATGAATATCAAAATAAAAAGCCCAAACACAAAAGGTGTATATCCCCAAAAATAAAAAAATATTGCTGCTATAAAAAGTCCTATAAGAGAAGCAATAAACCTTTCTATGGCTATTTTTACTGATTCTTTTTTTGTTGTCTGTATGCTTATTATTGTAACTATACCAGCTGTTACTCCATAGCTTATTCCCATAATCTGAGCGAGATATATAGCCAAAAATGTTCCAAATGCAGTTTTTATAACTCTATGGTCAAAATA
>Ga0153982_1000397_pt1 | contig 12085 bp, 9 predicted proteins | sample TSGA066MetaG_FD_104743 | JGI IMG/M metagenome (GOLD analysis project Ga0153982, IMG submission 104743) | Attine ant fungus gardens microbial communities from Georgia, USA - TSGA066 MetaG | ecosystem: Host-associated > Fungi > Mycelium > Unclassified | place: USA: Georgia, Alexander Wildlife...
CCAAGTACGTCTGGCCGGTTGCGGATAAACTTGACGCCAGCAAAGACGCTGGCAAAGGTAGCTGGCTGGCGCGGCGGCGGCGCATGGTCGTAGCGCAGCCGGCTCACCATCACAACGGAAATCAGATAAAGCACGCCGGTGGTGACGTAGACGGCTGCTGGCCCTGCAACATAAAGAAAGCCGCCCAGCGCCGGGCCAAGCATCGAGGCCGTTTGCATTGAGGCCGCATTAGCTGCCGTCGCTCGCGCCAGGATGCCGGGCGGCACCAGCGCAGGCAGCATGGACTGTAGCGAAGGCGCTTCCAGCGTTCTGGCAATCGACAGGATAAAAATCAACCCCAGAATCACCAGCTCGTTGGTGAGATGCAGCAGCGTTAGTACAGCGAGCGCGGCAATGGCCAGCAGCTCGGTTAACTGTCCCAGCAGCGTGACCAGACGACGATCGAACTGGTCGGCGACGTGTCCGGCAGGCAGCGCCAGCAGCACCGCAGGCAGAAACTGTGCCAGCCCGATTAAGCCAAGATCGAAAGCGCGACCGGTGATGGCGTAGATCTGCCAGCCCACCGCGATAGAAAGCATCTGAAAACCAAAGCTGGAGCTGGTGCGCGCCAGCCAGAAAGCGACAAAAGAACGGTGGTGAAACAGCGATTCTGTTTCCCCGGAAGCGGGCGATTGCATGGCATTTCCTGATTTTTTATTTTTTTGACAGCGCCAGATCTTGCGCAGGTGACGCCTGCTGCGGGGCATATTTCCACAGCCAGCGGCCGCTGGTCATGCGACGGTAAAAGAAGATACCACGCACAATCCAGTCAAGAAACATGCCCAGCCAAATCCCGACGACGCCAAAGCCCAGCACCACGCCCAGCCCATAACCGGCGACGATGCGGCATCCCCACATCCCCAGTAGCGAAACCCACATGGTGAACCGGGCGTCGCGCGCGCCTTTTAACCCGGCAGGCAGTACCCAGGAAGCGGCCCAGAACGGCATAAACAGCGCGTTCAGCCAGATTAAAACTTTCACCACATGGATAACATCTGCATCACGGGTATAGAACGAAGCCAGAATCCCGGCAAAAGGCACCGTCAGCGCGGCCAGCGCGCAAAGACCAATGGTTGAAAGCCAAAAAATGTGCCGCAGCTGCCTTTCCGGCTGCCCGAGCTGCCCTTTTCCCAACCGCGTGCCAACGATAATAGTGGAGGCGGAGCCCAGCGAGTTGCCCGGCAGGTTAATCATTGAGGCGATAGAAAAGGCGATAAAATTCCCGGCGATAACATCGGTGCCCATCCCGGCGACAAAAACCTGAGTCAGCAGTTTGCCGCCGTTAAACAATACAGATTCGATACTGGCCGGCACGCCGATGCCCAACACCTCCATCAGAATATTGGTGTTAAGCTTGCTAAAATAGCTTTTGAGCGTGATTTTTAGCCGTGGATTAAAGCCGATAGCCAGCACGTAAATTACCGCGATTGCGCCAATATAGCGCGCGATAGTCAATCCCAGCCCTGCCCCGACAAAGCCCATGCCTTTCCAGGAAAAGCAGCCGTAAATCAGGACGGTACTGATAATAATATTCAGGATGTTCATGCCGCCGTTGATCAGCATGGGGATTTTCGTGTTGCCCGCCCCACGCAGAGCGCCGCAGCCAATCAGCGCAATTGCCGCAGCTGGATAGCTCCAGGCGGTGATATTAAGGTAAGTTTGCGCCAGCGCTTTAACCTGCGGTTCTGCGCTACCCGCTATCAGATCGATAATCCATTCGCCATAAAATTCGATGCCGATCGCCAGCAGCACGGCAAAAATGGTCATCAGCACCAGCGACTGACGAGCCGCCGCCTGCGCGCGTTCGCGGTTAAGTTTACCAAGGCTGAACGCCACCACCACCGTCGTACCCAAATCGATGGCGGCGAAAAAAGAGATGATCACCATGTTAAAGCTGTCGGCCAGCCCGACGCCCGCCATCGCTTCCTTACCCAGCCAGCTGACCAGAAAGGTGCTGAGCACGCCCATCAGCAAAACACAGAGGTTTTCGAAAAAAATCGGCACCGCCAGCGGCGTAATCTCTCGCCAGAAAAGTACCCGATATGAACGTCTTTTTGGATACCACGGCGTACGCCGGACCGCCTGTAACGGGGAAACTCTGAAGATTTGCAAGATAATGCCTGCCAGAAAGGGAGAAGACTCTACTGATGATGGTTAAAGGCTGCCTGATATGCAAAATCTTTTTCTGACAAAAGGGTGAATTTTTACAGGTCGGTTGTCACAAAAATTTGCCAGCGCTTATCGGGGGCGAATAAACGCTTTTTGCAGCAATAAAAAAGGCGATCGACGATCGCCCTTTCATCAATGCCGCTATTTACTGACCTTTAGGCACGCCCATCGCCTTCAGTTTTTTCGACAGCTCGCGGCGTTCTTTGGAAAGATCGGCGTTTTTAATGATGTAGTCATCCACGCGGTCTTCATAGTCGCTACGCATGCTGCCGATGATTTCCTGAATGGCTTCGACGCTCATGCCCGGCTTGATGTACTCGCTGAGGTTATCCAGCAGCAGGACACGTTTCTGGTTGTCGCGGATTTTCTTTTCGATATCGTGAATTTCACGCTGCAGCTTGTTCTTACGACGGAACATCCGCACAAACTCCAGTACGTCCTGAAAGGATTGCTTTGCATTTTCCATGGAAACACCTTCTGTTCAGGCCTGCGTGGCAGGCATTATTATCATAGCGCTCAGCTTAGCGGCACGCCGCGGCCGAGGGCAATTTTCAATTTGTAGAGTCGGACTGGCGTTATCTTAGCGCGAACCGACGTTTTTCGCAGTAAGTTGTTATTAATCGCTTATTTACGCAGCACCAGCCGCATCAGTTCAGAGAGCCTTGTCAGCTGGGCCGCCATCTCCAGGCTTAGCCAGACGTAACCGTGAATCGGCGTTTCCACCAGCTCGTCACTGTTGGATTCCGCGATCAGCTGCCGTAGCTCACGGGTAATTTCTGCCAGCTCTCCGCTGTTGGCGGCAATTTTTTCCGTGCTGCCTTCCACAATCGCCGTCGACAGCGCGCGCAGCGTATCTTCCGTCATCTGTTGCGTACGCTTTAGCGCTGGCGCATTCAGCATAATCAGATGGCTTTCACGCGATGACCACCAGGCGTTCAGCTGTAGCTCCAGCGTGCACACCATATTGCGGTTCAGGGTTTGAATACCCTCAAATACCGAGCGAGGTATGCGGGTTTCTTTGCTGGCGGGATCGATTAACGAACGCATTTTAACCACGCCGGTAAGCAGTCGCTGTAAAGGGCGAGTCAGTCGCGGTTTATCCACCAGGTTAGGCGAGAAACCGGCATGATAGATTTTTGCGGTTTCCAGTAAGGAGTCGGAAAGCTTAATGCGCCAGTGGGTATAGGCTTTTTGCGGATAGATGCTGGTAAACAGCAGCGCCAGAAGCGATCCGAGGATCACATCGCCGCCGCGCCACAGCGCCATCGTCATATCGCCCGGTGCGCCACCGCAGATAACCGCCAGCGTAATGCCAATCAGCAACGCCATATAGGGATGTTTGCCGAGCGTCAGAAAACCACATAAAAACATGACCAGCGTGCACCAGGCGAGCATCACCGGCATCGACCAGAGTTCCAGTCGTAACGCGATAAACCCCGAGACCGATCCAAAAATGGTCCCGCCAATGCGCTGAATAGCACGAGGAAAAACGTTGCCCCAGGAAGAGATCGGCCCCATCACCACCACTAACGTAATCAGCGGCCAGCTGCCTTCCGGAATAGCGAACAGCCGTATCAGCAAAAAGGTCAGAACAAACGCCAGCGCAATGCGGATGCCGTGCACCGTGCGATAATTACGATAAAGGGTGAATTCAAAGGCCGATAACGGCTTGTCGGGGCGCACAAGACTCTCCAGGCGGTGACTAATTGCCCGGCATCATACCTGAAGTCAGGGAGATCTTAAGTGAAATAGCGTAACTTTTACCGTCTTCGCCTTTAGTGTTAACTCGCTGTTTACAACGAGCCACGCTCGTCACTTTTATCTTATGGCGGGTAATGATAAGCGCGGCTTAAACAAAGCGTATTAATATCGGCGGCCCTGCAAAGAACCGCCGGTATTGCTTACAGTTTACGCTTAATATAATCAGTAATACGCGTAATGATTCCAGCTTTTTCCACCGGCTGCAGGGTGACCAGCGGATAGGAAGCCAGTTCCTTATCGCCATCCACCAGTTGAATTGTCCCGACCTGCTCATGTAGTTTCAGCGGCGCTTCCAGATCTTTGCGATCGATAACGTACTTCGCCTTAACCTTCTTCACGTCTTCACGCGGAAGAGAGAGATAGACGTCTTTATCGCTGCCTACGGACACCTGATGCGGATTGCCGTACCAGACGTTTTCATGACCAATTTCTTTACCGGCATGGAACAGCTGAATGGTGTCAAAGTTATTCTGGCCCCAGATCAGCAGTTTTCTTGCCTGCTCTTCACGGCCTTTAGAGCTTTTGCCACCCATAATGACCGCGATTAAACGGCGCTGGCCGTCAACGCTTGAAGCGATGATATTAAAACCTGCGCTTTCAGTGTGGCCGGTTTTCAGTCCGTCAACGTGCAGCGTTTTATCCCATAATAATCCGTTACGATTCTGCTGGGTAATACCGTTCCAGGTCAGCGATTTTTCACCATACATCTGATAAAAATCTGGCTCGCCATAGATAATCGCGCGCGAAAGCTTTGCCAGATCGCCTGCGGTCGTATACTGACCCGGCGCATCCAGACCGTGTACCGTTTCAAAATGGGTATTGGTCAGGCCCAGTTTCTGAACATACTGGTTCATCTGATCGACGAAAGCGGCCTGGCTGCCCGCAACGTAGTCCGCCAGCGCCACACAGGCATCATTGCCGGAATCGATAATCACGCCGCGGCTAAGATCGCGTACCGACACTTTTTCGCCCGGCTTCAGGAACATCAGCGACGAGCCTTTAAAAACCGGATTGCCGGCCGCCCAGGCATCTTTGCCCACGGTGACCATGTCATCACGCGTGATGCGCTTACTGTCGATGGCGCGGTCAACCACGTAGCCGGTCATCAGTTTAGTCAGGCTGGCCGGGTTGCGGCGCTCATCGGCATTGCCCTGCGTCAGCACCTGACCCGTTGTGGCATCCATCAAAACCCAGGAAGCGGCGTCGATAGCTGGCGGAGTCAGGGGAAAAGCTAAGGGGTTATCTTCAGCATGGGCCACGGCAACAACGGCCAGAACCAGGCTGATACTTGCAAGCTGACGCTTCTTCAACGGAAAATCCTCGATATCTGCAGTGAAAAAAAACCTGCCTGTTGTACGGGATTTCATGCTGTAACGCGTTAAAAAATTGCAAGAAAATATTAAGATTCGAATGCTGTAGCCAGTGCCTTGCTTATCCTGACGTAACTCCAGATCAAAAATCGTGCCATGCGTCTTCAGGATGAAGACGCTTTACTCCTGGCTATTCGGAAAATTATTTTTATGTTTTTATCATATTGTAAAATATTTTCATGCTTTTCAAGCCGGAACTTTTTTATCTCTTAGACGCAAGAAAAAACACTCATAAAAATGGTAAATCAGCGCAGAAAATAAAAAGGTCAAGAAAATGTAAGCCAGCCATAAAATTAAACCGCAGTGCATTTTTGTACCAAAGGGATATATATAATATAGCAAATACAAAACCGGAAGATTAGTCAGGTATGCTGAGTAAGACCATCTGGCTAATTTATTTATTAAAAAAGCTGCGCCGTCATTAAATTTAACATTCAACCCTGAGATAATTATTGCAAGACAAACAATGCTTGCTATATCGAAGAAAAACAACTTAAAAAATGTTACATTTAATGCAATATCTTTAATTGACGAGAAATAAATAACCACAGGCAGAAAAATCAGTAAAGCAGGCATGATTTTGCAAAAGTAATGGTGGACGACTCCTTCTTGAGAATAAATCCATGCGCCTAATAAACCAAACATTATTGAATCCATTCGTAGTAATGATATCGTCCTGATATCATTAAAAGAGTAATCTAAAAAAAAGGAATAATAAACTCTTAGTAGCAAAGAAAACATAAAAATAGTTATAAGAGTAGCACCAATTAATTTGTTTTTATTAGTAATAAACATACTTAATACGGTTATAAATACTGGTGTAACCAAGTAAAAAATCTCTTCTACCGAGAGACTCCATGCCTCACCAAAAAACAAAGACTGTGGTGACAATAAGTTTTGGGTGAATGTAATATAGTTAATTAGATTTGGGAAAGCAGCAGGCCTGACTGTATTTATAATAGACAAATTAATTATTAGAAAAAGAAAGTAATTAGGAAGCGTTCTTAACCAACGTCGAGACCAAAACCGTAAAAACCATATACTGTCTAACTCCTTGTCAGAAATGATTTTCAATAAAATATGTCCAATCAAAAAGCCGGAGAGAACGAAAAAAAGCTCCACCCCTAAAAAGCCACCAAATTTTAACAACTGCAGGGATGGAACATATTCCATTAAGAGGCCGCGCCCATGAGACATCAGCACCATTAAGATGGCTGAGGCCCTACAGAAGTCAAGCCATTGGTTGTAGTTCTTAGTTTTCATAAATTTTTAAAAATTATTAATAATAGTTCATGTTAACTCATTTTTAACGCATAACCAATATCAAAACTTTACTTTTTTTGCATAATGATGTAGCATCCATACTCTCATTTTTAATAGGTTTTAGTTGATACTATTTTTAGTCAATACTATAAAAATCTGGTCATGTGTGATGCGTATTTATAGAGAGAACCCTAAAATTTCAACAATGATAAATGTCATCCCTTGCGCTGCTGTTATTATATGTAACTTGTAAATTAGGGATAACGATTAATGAAAAGTAAAAATAGTGATATAGAATTCCTAAGATGTGTAGCAATTTTATTTGTGTTATTAGCTCATATAGCTCAGATTTTAAGCCCTGATTCTTTTTATTGGAAAATCCTTAATTATGCCCGATTTGGTAGTGGTGTAGATTTATTCTTTTGCGTATCCGGCTTTATTATTACCACATCACTTTTAAAGAAAAACATGCACCTTATGAGCTTATCTGCATTCTCAAAAGAGGCATGGGCATTTTATATTAAAAGATTCTGGAGACTTATTCCTGCATCGCTATTTACTATATCTTTAGTTATTCTATTAACAATAATATTTTCATCGCACCCGGCAATACTACCATTAAAATACACTTTAATTTCATCTGCCCATGCTATCACTCAAACGCAAAATATATATTTTAACACATGCCGACCAGAAGGAATATGTGGGGAGCTCGGGATTTTCTGGAGTTTATCTCTGGAAAATCAATTTTATATTTTATTGCCACTCTTTCTATTTACCTTTAACCACAAAAAACTTGTTATAATTATGATCATAATAGTTCTTTCCCAATTCTTTCTGGATAGAACACTTAATAATTTTACTCCTCCGCTATGGTCATTTAGAAGCGATGCAATCGCTTTAGGCGTATTAATAGCCTTATTTACTCAGCATAAAAATCGACTCAAATACTTCCCTGAGATATTATTGAAAAAAAAATACATTTGTTATTTCACAACAGCCATATTAATACTTCTCCTGGCATTATTTACTAAACCCGATGCAATTGTATCGTTCCAGACAGGCGTGGTCAGTTTAATCTCAGGTCTACTGGTTTATCTTTGCAGTTTTAACAAGGGACTTTTCACTTCAAATAAAACATTCCGCACCATATGCATTTATCTGGGCTCACGATCATATTCTATCTATCTTACTCATGTTATCGCATTAACCTTAACTAAAGTTGCCTTTTTTGATATACATACAAATTTTTCTACTGCGGCGACCATTAAATACATTCTGACATTTATCGCCATCACATTTATACTTAGTGAAATTAGTTATAGACTGGTTGAGACCCGTTTCCGATATATCTGGAAAAAAAACAATAACTCTCATTAACAAGGTCAGTTACAACTCATAAAATATATATATATTAGCAACAGATCATATAAAAAACTTTTATCCCTACATTCACTTTAGAAAAGCAATACAATGATTAAAATATATTGGATGTAAATAATTAATTTTAATAAAATGAACATTTCTATCAGGGATTGACTTTGAAATTATAATAGATACAAATCCTTATGACTTTCCTGCCCAGGCTTCGCGGCAAGCGTGTTACCTTTCAAATAACCTCCCCTAAAGAACGCGAATAAAATTTTTTCACCCTGAAAACAGGCATATTATCAAGCACTTTTCTCATTTATAGCTTCTAAGTCCGTTTTTTAACCCCGCATCCTGCAACATAACCTTATTCATTTCAGCTTTTCAAATGAGCAATTTAAATGCTATAAATGCTATAAATGCTATAAATGCTATAAATATAGCACATTAGACATTAGACATTAGACATTAGACATTAGACATTAGACATTAGACATTAGACATTAGACATTGGACATTGGACATTGGACATTGGACATTGGACATTGGACATTATCAAGCCTGCAAGTTTATTCTGCTAACTACCATAAGTAACTATAGAAACCTTAATAGCATCTTCAAAATTCAACGAAGCTAATGCTATTAACCATCTGATTAAAAGTAAAAAAACCATTCCCCTATATAAATGAATTGTTTAACAAGTACAATTTATCTTTTCACAATGGTAACATGCTCACACTTTAAATAAAAATGGGACTACTAAAAACACATCCACCACTAAAGGTATTGAAAAAAGAAAATAATGCTATAGTATTATTAAAAACAATCAGGAAGAAAAAAATGAAAAATATCCCCAGAAATTTGAACATTGATGTATTGCGTATAGCATCAATGTTCATGGTTGTAGTTCTGCATACTTCTTCTTCTTATTTTCTACAATTTCACAAATATTGGTCTATCGGTTTATTCTATGATAACTTATCCAGATTCTCTGTACCTATATTTCTTATGATTTCTGGTTATTTACTACTGGGTAAAATTGAGCCGACTGAAAATTTTATAAAAAAAAGGATGGGGAAAGTAATAGTACCTTTTATTGTATGGACCATTTTTTATATAGCGATAGATTTTAATGCCTGGCGAGGTTCTCATGATTTTTTTTCTTTAATAAATAGGGCGTCTTATTTTCACCTTTGGTTTATATATGCAATATTATTTTATTATGCATTGACTCCCGTACTAAGGATATTCATCTCAAACACCGACAGATTTACATTCAAATTTGTTATTTTTTTATGGGTGTTATATGCACCAATATACCTATGCCTTTACGATATAAAAAGTATTTTTATCGATTTTTCACCTATGGCTGCGCAAAGTAATGTCGATACTTTCATGGCACTTTCAGGCTTCTATCTAATCGGTGGTTATATTAAAAAATACAGACCCCATATAAATAATAAATCGTTCTTTATTTTATCATTTTTATCTCTATCAGCAAATTTCATTGCTGTCTATTTTTCATCTGTGACTTATGGGGGCCCACTGGAAGTTTTTTTTAAATATTTCACCCCGTTCATTGCATTTTTCTCAATCTTATTGTTCATAAAATCCTGCAATATAACTTTCAAGCCAGGAAGATCATTAAGTAAAATTATTGAGACATTAAGCAATATCTGTTTTGGTATATACCTTGTTCATGCAGGACTATTACCAATAGCATTTAAAATTATAAATCCTGAAATTGACAGTTTCAATGCATTATTCACTATACCGATAATTTCTGCTTTGGTATTTCTAACATCGGCCTTGATTTGTTATATTCTTTCAAAAACTCCCTTTTTAAAAAGATGCATTTAATTATAATCATGGCTCATTACTCCTTGTTTATATAATTAACCCAAGGAGAAATAGCCCATAAATTTAGCACGCTACTATTTAGAAGGTTAACCTACAACGGCATATCACTTTAAATAAAAATGTCACAACACTAGCAGATCTACTAATAAAAATTTCATTATCACGTGAAAAATAAAATTTAATTTCCTCTTGAAGTAGATAAGGTCACCCTCTTCTTCTTCAGCGGCTGTCTTATTCCCTCAGGCCAGGTAATGTGGTCACCTATAGCCATACAATTGTTACTACCAATATGCTATCACTATTTCCGCATATTATTGGCCTCATATTAGGTAGTTTCATTCTGCTTACCTTAGTCCTTTAGTACTGCGTTTGCCGCCCTGCGGTATCTGATATATGTCGAAATGCACTATATAAGCACTTCCGAATTTGTACAGAAAGTATATTCGCGCTGCTATTAATTTTTTACATTAAAAGTCATATTTTAGTTTTCTGCAGATATGAATAACGACTTAGTAAAATTTTCACATAGCCGTTTTACCGATAGCCGTAATATTATCCTAAGCTGTATGCACAATTCCGACTACGGTAAGTTCGCCTTAATAAATGACTTATTGTTTGGCATCAGTAAGAGCCAGTCTATTGCACCTTTCTACTTCTTCTGACGTAACACGGAAGATAATCACAACTTTTCTCAAGAAGGTACATGTAGTCCATCGGTATCTGCCACTTCAGGACTGTGGGAATATGGTTTACCATATAAGGTACGGTGTTTAGTGTCCCTGAAAATCCAGATAATATTTTGTACACATGGTTTCAGGTACTCTGTACCAGGTATGTACGTAATACTGTGTGAACTCATAGGGACATTCATAACCGTATATGCGAATACAGGTGAACGTAGAAGGCCACAAGCATCAGGTTGAACGCTGCGTTTTCAGGAAGTTAACGAACAGAAGTGAACAGAGAAAAACAGTGAAAGACACAAGCAATCAACCTACGTTCCTTTTTCACGACTACGAAACCTTCGGCAAAAGTCCGTCGCTGGACCGGCCTGCGCAGTTTGCCGGTATTCGTACGGATATGGATTTCAACATTATCGGCGAACCGGAAGTGTTCTACTGCAAGCCTGCCGATGACTATCTGCCGCAGCCGGAAGCCGTAATGATCACCGGAATAACGCCGCAGCTGGCGCAGGCGAAAGGGTTAAGCGAGGCGGCGTTTACTCAACGTATCCACCAGCTATTTAGCGAGCCAAACACCTGCATTGTTGGCTACAACAATATTCGCTTTGACGATGAGGTTACGCGCAACCTGCTCTATCGTAACTTTTACGATCCTTACGGCTGGAGCTGGCAGAACGGCAACAGCCGCTGGGACCTGCTGGACGTGATGCGCGCCTGCTACGCCTTAAGGCCGGAAGGCATTGCATGGCCGGAAAACGATGACGGTTTCCCCAGCTTCCGTCTGGAACATCTGACCAAAGCCAATGGCGTCGCCCATGAAAACGCGCACGACGCCATGTCCGACGTTTATGCCACTATTGCCATGGCTAAGCTGGTGAAAGAGAAACAGCCGCGCCTGTATGATTTCCTGTTCAGCCATCGTAATAAGCAAAAGATCATGACGCTGATCGATATTCCGCAGATGAAGCCGCTGATGCATATTTCCGGTATGTTTGGCGCATTTTGCGGTAATACCAGCTGGATTGCCCCGCTCGCCTGGCATCCTGTTAATAAAAATGCGCTGATTACCTGCGATTTGGCACAGGATATCTCACCGCTGCTGGAGCTGGACGCGGATGCGATGCGTGAAAGGCTCTATACGCGCCGGGAAGATCTGGGTGAAGCTTCTCCTGTTCCACTAAAGCTGGTGCATATTAATAAATGTCCTGTGGTAGCGCCTGCAAACACGCTGCGTGCGGAAGATGCCGAACGTCTGGGAATCGATCGCCAGCTATGCCTTGATAATCTGGCATTGCTGCGTCAGCATCCTGAAATCCGCGAAAAAGTAGTCGAGCTGTTTGCAGAAGCGGAACCTTTTACCGCTTCGGAAGACGTAGATGCTCAACTCTACGACGGCTTTTTCAGCGATGCCGATCGCAACGCGATGAATATTATTCGCCAGACTGCCGCGGAAAATCTGCCGGCGCTCGATCTGACCTTCAACGATGCGCGTATTGAAAAGCTGCTGTTCCGCTACCGCGCGCGCAACTTCTTCGGCACGCTGGATGACGCCGAGCAAAAGCGCTGGCTGCA
>Ga0153982_1000398_pt1 | contig 12062 bp, 13 predicted proteins | sample TSGA066MetaG_FD_104743 | JGI IMG/M metagenome (GOLD analysis project Ga0153982, IMG submission 104743) | Attine ant fungus gardens microbial communities from Georgia, USA - TSGA066 MetaG | ecosystem: Host-associated > Fungi > Mycelium > Unclassified | place: USA: Georgia, Alexander Wildlife...
CGACATGTTGCGCAGGAACTTCTCGCGCAGCGGCTGTTCGGAGCCTTTCAGCGCCACCAGCAGCGATTCCGATTCCACTTCCTGGAGCAGACGCTGGATACTGCGGTCGTCGACTTCCACCAGGTTTTCGAACAGGAACATCTCGTCGATGATTTTCTGGGCCAGCTCGCCGTCGAACTCGCGAACCGCTTCGATAACTGCTTCTTCCTGCTGCGTTTTCATCAGGTTGATGATTTCCGCTGCCGTTCTTACGCCGCCCATCTTCGCACGCTTGAGGTTCTGACCATCCAGCAGGCCGTTCAGTACTTCGGTCAGCTCGGCCAGCGCCGCTGGCTGTACGCCGCCGAAGGTGGCGATACGCAGCATCACATCGTGACGCAGACGCTCGTCGAACTGCGCCAGAATATCGGCCGCCTGCGAACGCTTCAGGTGCACCAGGATGGTTGCGATGATCTGCGGATGTTCGTCGCGGATCAGGTCGGCAGCCGCCTGAGGCTCCATAAAGTTGAGCGTTTCCATACCCGTGGTGGTTTCGCGGGTTTCCAGAATGTCTTCCAGCAGGCTGGAGGCGCGCTCTTCGCCCAGCGCTTTAACCAGTACGGAGCGCAGGTAGTCGTTTGAGTTGACGTTCAGCGCTGCGAACTGCTCGGCGTCTGTCTCAAACTCGCGCAGCACTTCGGTCAGCTGCTTGTGTGATACCTGACGCATATTTGAAATCGCGGCGCTCAGGTGTTGTACTTCGCGGGTACCAAGGTGTTTAAACACCTCGGCCGCGCGGTCTTCGCCAATCGTCATCATCAGAATGGCGCTTTTTTCGGTACCGGTGAGACTCATAGTTCGTCCTTCATCCACTGGCGAATGACCAGAGCCACCACGCGTGGGTCGTTTTCCGACATCTCACGAATACGCTGGCTCATTACCTCAGCACTCATGCGGTGCTGAGACTTACGTTCCTGGTCAAGCTCGTCTTTTGACAGCTTAACGGAGACGGCTTCGTTGTCGTCGCTGCCTGCTCTTGCCTGGCTAGCGGCTTCCACCATCGCTTTTTCCTGTGCCGCTTTACGTGCAAGCTGTGGACGAACCAGCTTGCGGTAAAGGATCCAGGCCACAATCAGTACCAGCAACCAGCGTCCTGCTTCCATCATCTGGTCGATGAAGGACTGCTGCTGCCAGAATGGCAGGTCGCCACCGGTTTCGGCCGTTTCGTTGAATGGTGAGTTAACAACATTCAGCGTATCGCCGCGCTGCTCTGAATAGCCCATCGCTTCACGCGTCAGGTTATCAATCTGCTTCAGCTGTGCATCGGTCAGCGCTATCGGCTTACCGGCCGCGTCGGTTTTGTAGTTCACCACAACCGCTACTGACAGACGCTGTACTTCACCTACATTCATCTTGGTATGCAGGATGGTGCGATCTACTTCATAGTTCGTGGTGTCATCATTACGGCTGCTTGATGGCCCCGTTTTCGCCGTGCTCGTGTTCTGGTTAGCGTTAGCGTTGTTAGCCGCTGCGCCGTTAGCACCGTTGGCATTATTGTTTGCTGCTGGCGTCGTTACCGGCGCGCTATTGGCTGGAGCTGGCTGGTTAGAGAGTGCACCAGGCACGCCGCCGTTCTGTCCGCCATTTTGTTCACTGTTGCTGCTCTGACGTGAACGGATCGCCTGTTTAGTCGGGTCGCTGTTCGGCTGATACTTCTCGTCAGTCTGCTCACGAGCGTTGAAGTCAATCTGCGCCGTAACCTGAGCATGTACGTTACCGTTACCCACAATCGGGTTCAGAATCGCTTCGATACGCTGCTGGAAGCGAGCTTCAACATCGCTGGCATATTTCAGCTGGGCATCGTTAAGGTCGCGGTCTGCATTATCGGACTGGGTCAACAGGTGACCGGCCTGATCGATAACGGTGACGTTGCCCGGTGGTAAACCAGCAACGCTGCTGGAAACCATATGCACGATGGCGCTAATTTGTCCCTGATCCAGCGCGCGGCCAGGCTGCAGGGTTAAGGTTACCGACGCCGTTGGCGCTTTCTGTTCACGTACGAACAGCGACGGTTTTGGCATGGCGAGATGAACGCGAACGTTTTTCACCGGGCCTAATGTTTCAATAGTGCGTGACAGCTCGCCTTCCAGCGCGCGCTGGTAGTTAACCTGCTCGCTGAACTGGCTGATGCCGAACTTTTCCTGATCCAGCAGCTCAAAACCGACCGCGCCGCCTTTCGGCAGGCCCTGCTGGGCAAGACGCAGGCGCAGCTCGTGCACTTTCTCTGCGGGTACCATCAGCGCGCCGCCTTTATCATCAAACTGATAAGGCACGTTCATCTGGGTTAGCTGAGTGATGATGGCGCCGCCATCTTCATCGCTAAGGTTGTTGTAGAGCACGCGATATTCAGGCTGTTTAGCCCACAGCACCATAGCGATAATAATGGCAACGGCAGCCGCCGCAGCGATGATAATCGGGATGCGAGGATTTGCCTTTAAACGAGCGAAAAGATCGTTCAGACCTTTCTTCTCTGGTTGATCCTGCGTGACAGTTGCATTCATGACTCTTTCCCGCCTGACAGTTGACCGGACTGTTTCGTGTAGTGTCGTAACAAATCTGACTCCCTGATGTGCTGGCTAAACAAATTAATCCACCTCTTATGGGGAGCTATTATTTTCTGAATTGAAAAATTCGATGGCTGGATAAGCTGCGACTTTTGCGCTTATTTACGGGCTTTGTCTTATTGACATTGTGGTAAGTTTTTATACAACAAAACGAACTACCCTTTACACACAGAGGCAAACCATGGCAATTCAAGGCATTGAGAGCGTAATGCAGCAGCTGCAGACCGCAGCAGTACAGGCAACCGGCCAGCGTACTGATGCAACCAGTCACGCAGATTTCGCAGATGCAATGAAAGAAGCACTAAATAAAATCAGCGATACGCAAAATGCGTCCCGTACCGAAGCGCAGGATTTCGAACTGGGCAAACCGGGCGTCAACCTGAACGACGTGATGGTCGATATGCAGAAAGCATCCGTCTCTATGCAGATGGGTATTCAGGTACGTAATAAGCTGGTGAACGCTTATTCTGAAGTGATGAATATGCAGGTTTAGTGATATAACTTTTTGATATAAAAAGACTATATTATATAGCGGCTTTGTTGTAGGGCATATGTAGGGCAAAGCCTTCAAATCTGCTGTTCAGCAGGTTGATTTGCTCGACGTCATTTTCCTGCATCCAGGTACCGTAAACCTGGTAAACCATCCGTGCGTCTGTGTGTCCCATTTGGCTGGCGACGAAGTTTGGGTTCGCGCCAGCCGAAAGTGACCAGCATGCATAGGTGTGTCGGGATTGACAGGCCTTACGATTCCTGACGACTGCTCTCTTAAAAGCAGCCGTCCATGTTTGCCGCAGAGACGCTACAGCATAATGAACGCCAGGCATGCCGCTTGAAGCGTTTATTGTCGGATTGAAAACGAAAGTGCATTCGTGCGTCTCGCTGCCTTTGTATTCTCGCGTCTCAACCTTAATCTTATCTTCCTTTCATTTACCGTCGGCCCGTTTGGTTCTCTGGTTATCAATTTTTCCGTCAAGGTAATGAGTAATCCGGGCAGAGCCTGTCTCAAGTAACAATGCAATACAAACTGCAAAAACTAAAACCAATGACACTTTGTTGATACTCATAACCTTTCCCTGTAAGAATTAACCAATTGTTTTCCCCCACCACTGCGTCTTAGTCATCTTACCTGGGATGACCCGCTAAGGGTGAGCGTCAAGCCATCTTCCAGCTTCTGCTGAACGAATAAGCAGATCTATTGTTATCGGTGAATGTGGCGCGCTCAAGTCTTCAGGGAAATAGCTTAAGAAGTTGATATCTTTGGGATTAATGTCAAACTCTTCTGCATAGTTAACAAGCAAGTCATAAGCATCCTCAGGCAGCATCTTAAAATCATTATTGAGGTCTGTTTCTCTTTTTAATACAGGACGCTTCCCCCTGAAAAGACCAGGCCCGTTATACGTTTCAACTAAATCAAAAACGGCTTTTTCAATATCACCTGTCACCATACCTTGTCTCCCTTTTTGACTATTCTGTTGTATTTATTCATTGTTTTCCAAATGATCAAATTAACATCAGATGCGACGATTACCCAGCCAACAACAGGAACCAGTCTACCAATCGCCGCTGCCAGATTGTTAGTTGTGCGGATCCTGACTTTAAAGGGATTAGGACCACCGACCAGAGTGGGGATCGAACGGGGAAGAGTAAAGTTTTTGATATATTTTCTGGCCCATAAGGAGGCCTGGCCAGCGTAAACCGCTCTGCTACTCTTGTTAGCGGAGGTGCATATGTGTGGACGATTTACTCAATACAGATCGCGCGAAGAATATTTAGACATATTCGCCGGACAGGTGGAGCGTGACATAGCCTGGGATGATACGCCTGTTGGACGCTATAACGTGGCGCCCGGTACTAAGGTGTTGCTGCTTAACATGCGTGATGAATCTCTTTGTCTCGATCCGGTTTACTGGGGCTATGGTCCGGAATGGTGGGATAAGCAGCCGCTTATTAACGCCAGGGTCGAAACCGCCGCCACGGGAAGGATGTTTAAGCCGCTCTGGCATCACGGCAGGGCAATTGTAATGGCGGATGGCTGGTATGAATGGAAGCGTGATGGCAGCCGGAAGCAGCCCTATTTTATTTATCACGAATCGGGTAAGCCGCTCTTTTTCGCCGCCATTGGTAAAGCGCCCTATGATAAGCCGCACGACAGAGAAGGTTTTGTCATCGTTACCGCTGCCAGCAATGAAGGGTTAGTTGATATTCACGATCGCCGTCCGCTGGTGCTGGAACCATCCGCCGTACTGGACTGGCTTAATCCTGATACCGCTTTAAAACAGATTGATGCAATTGTGCAGGACAAATCTGTCCCGGCAGGCGAGTTTGCCTGGCATGCGGTTACAAAATCGGTGGGGAGCGTAAAAAATCAGGGGAGCGAGCTGGTGGATGAGATAGAAAATCCCGTGCTTTAACCCTCCGTAGCCGGTTCAGACGAAAAAAAGCCCGCAGCTAAGCAGGCTTCTTCTCACTCGCCGGGTAGTAGGAGTACCTGGCTTGTTCATAAATTCGGTGTCAGCAGTAAAAAAGCCTGCGTTACACAGGCATGAAACTGTTACAAGGGGAAATCCATTTTTCAGCTCGCGCTGAACTCGCCACCATACAGTGATTCACCGTGATTGATACAACGGATTAACTTTTACGCAGCAATAAGCACGTTGTGTATGTTTCAGAGAGCAAAAGTGTGTCTGGAGCCTGATGTTTGTAACCATCAGCAGAGAAGTTGAGCAGTTCCGTTCCATTTTTTACTGCCCAGGCTTGCAGGTCCGGTGTTTTTAGCCGGGAAGGAACAAGCTGCATCAGCAATAAGCCTGGAAGAGAAAAAAGCGTTATGCCAAAAATGAATTTATTTATAAAAATGCCAGAATATTTTCTGGCATTAATTTTTTTTTATCACATCCTTGATGCTATAGCCGTCATCACTGACTATTCGCCCCAGGCGAACCCATGAAAAAAAGGCAATAATATGCAAAAAAGCGTTTTTATAATCTGTATCTTGCTCGTTCTGTGCGGCTGTACAGCATCATCAGGAAAAAATTTTGATGAGGCAAAGCTGGCGCAGATCCACTATGGCACCACCAGACAGGAACTGATTTCGCTTTTTGGGCAGCCAGCGACAGAAACGCCTTATCCGGAAGGGCGGCTGATTATGATGTGGTCCTGGAGCCAGGCCAATGCTATGAGCACGACTGAAGGTAAGACGTTGACTGTACAGCTTAATAAAAATAAAGTTTACGGCTACGCCATGAGTAAAACGTAATCTGGTGTTTGCCGCTTCGCCTTTATTTTACCAGCGCATTTTATTTATTCTCTGTTTTAGGGCAGAAAATGAGAACTCCGTTCGACAATAGCCAGCAGGAGTGTTAAGGTCAGTACTCAATTCAAAAAAAGTAAGGTTATTTTATTCCTGATATTAAATTCAGATGTCCGACATGCCACGGATGTCAGTACCGTTTTTCGCTTCACAGTATCACGCCTAAAAACCCCCACGGTGCTAAATGCATCTTCTGTAAAACCACTATGACGGTCAGCTACAAAGCCTTCGTAAGTTAAGCTCCTGCCTTTTTAATTATCAACAAATGTACGGACTGCCCCGGCACTGCCCGCTGACTGGTCCTGATATTTGCCGTTTCGCTTGTCTGGTGACTACCCCGATATTTGTACTGTCGCGCGCTGCGACGGTATGGCTATTGTGGAGAAACACCGTAAGAGGGCGAAAGGGGCTCAAGCTGTATGCCGAATCACGGCCACTTTTAATAACGCAGGCTATCGATAAGATAGCCTGTGCTATAGGTTATCGCCGTAAATCGCGTATTAAAAAGATGGCGACGCCGGTCAGTTCTGCTTCTGATGACAGCTCGACGGCAGGCAGACGAGGATCGTCAACGGTTAAATAGCCGTTAGAAGGCCCTTCCAGATAGTGGTAAACCGAGATGCGCGTATTCACTTTTGCGAGCACTAAATCGCCGGATTGCGGCGCGGCCTCGGTATCAATAATCACAATGCTGCCGCTGGTTGCCTCCGCGCAGCCGCTGTTTCGATCGAGAATATAAGCACGCCAGCTTTTTTTAGCCTTTACGCCGTTTGGCGCTGAAACCACCTCTCGCGTTTTGCCGTTAACGTCCCAGACCGGTATTGTTGATGCGCTGGTCGCTTTTTCTATTTCACCTAATACGGCCTCGCCACGCATTTCGCCTTCGCCACTGGCCAGCCATTGCACGTTCACGTCCAGCGCCCTGGCGATATCAACCAGCTTGCGCGATCCTTCCGCCTTGCCCTTCGTCAGACGCCAGATAGTAGGTTGTGAGACGCCCGACGCTTCTGCCAAAGCACCCTGAGTGATTCCTATCATGGACATAGCCATGTTCAGCCGATCGGCCAGTGTATTTTTCATAGAGCAAAATTTATAGCGAAACGTATTTTTCGTCAAACACGCTTTGCTATTGCATCTTTAATAACCTATGCTATTAATTAAGGTGAGCTGATACTTAAACGGATAAAAAGCACGGGCGGGCTGGCTCCTTACTCTCCAGTCATGTGGCTCCAGGACGACGAAAAGGTTGAGTGATTTAAACCAGAAAAAACAAGCGAAGCGCCGCAGTAACAGGAAAATTTTCATCTGAAATCAGCGCCGTTTCGTTATGGGGTAGCGTTAAGGGAAGTGGCTGAAAACATTATTTTTACTTCTGTTTTATTCAATCGGTGAGGGGGCAAAATGCGAGACATGAAAAGCTTACTGGAAAAGTGGGGTGGCTGGGCGGCTACTGAACGCAGCGGTGTAAATTATGCTCACGTGGCTGCTGGCTTTCGCGGTCTGGTTACCGCAGTCCCTGCGGGCAGGCCTGTTTGTAGTGATAATGACGGTATGATCCTCGACAACTGTATTAGCAGGCTGAAAGTCAATCATCCCGATCAGTATGCATTGCTGGTAGCGCATTATCACTACCGTATCTCTTTACGCTCGATTGCCCGTCGCCGTCGCTGCGCTGACGGAACAATCCGTAAACAGTTACAGGCCGCAGAAGGTTTTGTGGAAGGCGTATTAAGCGCGCTGGAAATAGAGCTGGAAGATGAAAATGATTTTTTCCTCTGCGCCGGCTGACATTTGCTGAAAACCATCCAGCCTTAAAAAACATATTGATGGTTAAAAAAATTATACTTTTTATATGGCTTAGATGCAGCCGTATTTATTCATCACCTGCGATAAAAATTTCACCAGGGAATATTTTATCGATACCGCACTGGCGGCTTTAAAAATGAAGAGGTGAAAAATGAGTAAGATAATTCAGATTCTGGCTTTTGAAGAAGGCTATAAGGAAAAACCCTATATTGACACGGAAGGTTATCCAACGGTTGGCTGTGGTATTTTGCTTGGGCCAAAAAATGCCCCGCTGCAAAATTATAATTTTACCGTCCCTCGTGAAGTTGGCGATGTGTGGATGGGGAAACTGGTGGATGCAAAAATAAAGGAGATGAATAACAGGCCGGTATTAGTGGCTGCATTAAAGCAGTGTAACGATGCGCGTGCAGATGTGCTTTACAGCATGGCCTATCAATTGGGTATTGACGGCCTGTGCGCATTCAAAAATACGTTGGTGATGATTTCCAACAACAATTTTACGGGCGCAGCGGAAGGTATGCTGAGCAGCGTATGGGCAAAACAGACGCCGGAACGGGCAAAGCGTCATGCGGATGCCATGCGCAGCGGCACTTATGATGCGTGGAAGGGGGCTATATGAGATTTCTTCTGTTTGTATTACTGGTCATGCTGGTGGCGCTTATTGTCTGGTGGATAAGTAAAAAAGGTAAAATCCAGCTGGTGGCTCACTCTAAGCTGCTGTTTAAAACCTGGTCCGTCTGGCTGGCCTCGGCAGGATCGGCCATGGGCGCGTGGGTGCAATCTTTTCCGGATTCCGCCTCCAGCGCGCTAAGCGGATTGCCTGACGATGTGAAGACCGTTATGCCGCAGCATTTCTTAGGCATGCTGGCCTCGTTTATGGTTGCTATGGCGGTTATCGCCCAGTTTGTGCGTCAGAAAAAACTGGCGGCGGCTAATGCAGTGATATCAGCTGTCACGGCCCCTTCAGGCGCTTCACCTTCATCAGTCAGTTCAGCGGTGCCTGTGAAGCCCGCCGCATCCACTACGCCTGACGCTACAGCGAAAGCTGGCGCTTCGGATACATCGGCTAAATCAGACGTTTCACCGTCATTAGTCAGTTCAGCGGTGCCTGTGAAGCCCGCCGCATCCACTACGCCTGACGCTACGGCGAAAGCTGGCGCTTCGGATACATCGGCTAAATCAGACGCTTCACCTTCATCAGCCAGCTCAGCGGTGCCTGGGAAGCCCGCCGCATCCACTACGCCTGACGCTACGGCGAAAGCTGGCGCTTCGGATACATCGGCTAAATCAGACGCGTCACCTTCATCAGTCAGCTCAGCGGTGCCTGTGAAGCCCGTCGCATCCACTACGCCTGACGCTACGGCGAAAGCTGAGGCTTCTGCTGCGTCAGGGACTTCAGCTTCGGCGCCCGTTAAGGCAGATACGCCGGCCACCTCAGGCTCATCAACCCCGGCCGATGCTACAGGCCCGGCATCAGGAGATAAAAAATGACCACCTTTCTCTCTTTATTCAGCGGAAGCTGGCACGCGCTCGCCGGTGTTGGCGTAGTCATTGCGGCAATAGTTGCCAGCTGGTTCGGCGGTAAAAAAAGCGGCAAGGTGCAGGAAAAGGCTAAAGCCGATGTGCAGGCCGCCAAAGTTGAAACGGCCAAAATCTCCGCCGTAGCGGCAACTCAGGCAAAAAATAGCGAGGAGAGTAAAAATGTTCAGGTCGCCAATAATGCTCTTAATGATGACGATGCTCGTAATAAGCTGCGCGAATCGCAATACAACGACAAACAGTCCTGATGTAGCCATTGATTCGTCCTGCACGCTATTTTCACCGATACACACCTATGGGCAGGACTGGAAATTAATGGACGTCAGAACCGTAAAAGCAATTAACGTGCATAACGAAATATGGACCAAACATTGCGCAAAAGAAACCGGGAAATAGTTTTTAATCACCAGGGGAGCTGCGCAGGAGATTTTTTATTTAAAAGAAACTGCACGTTATTGTGGAGGTAAATATGATTGAAGTTAATTCTTTTGCAGAGTTGAGATCTATAAAGCCGGCTAAAAATGGCGAGCTGGCTTTATTGCGCCGCTATTATAATGGCGACAACTATTATCGGGGCGGCGGTAACTTCGTGGGTTTTGTGACGGCTTCACCGCCAGCGGATGACGGGGGCACCCTGGCAACCGGCAATGGTTTTTACTGGCGCAGGGTAATTAACGATCCGGATGAAGTTAATCTTTATCACTTTGGCGCAAGAGGCAACGGTACCACTAACGATACCGCGTCGGTAAAAAGCATGATCGACTGGGCGCTGCGCTATGACGTTACTATGCGAGATATCGCCGTGCGCTTTCCAGCCGGTAAGTTTTTGGTTAGCCCGATTGATTTATCGGCAACGGAAATTCCCTTTTTCTATTTATACGGCGACCACAACCCGCACGGCGGCATACCGCGCACCATTATTATCTCAGATAAGTCGGCCGCGCCCGTATTCAAAGTTAAAGCACGCCGTACCACTATCCAGGGTATCGCATGGCATGGTCAGGCGTCAGCGGACGTCGATAACCATAAAGAAGCGATCGCGGCGTCCATGTGTTCCAACGCGCAGCCGTTCTTTGAAAATACCATCGTTGCGGGTGAATCGGTGTTGATAAGCGCATTTCGCGCCAGCAACTGCAGCGGAACGGTGATCAAACTGCTTGATACGCTGGACTCGAAATTTAATCAAATTTATACCGCCAACACCTATGGCAGAATTTTTGATGTTGGCCACTCAAACGCGGCTTTTGGGACCTGGGATCACTCAACGGCGGTCGAGCTTACCAACGCCCATTTTCACTACGGCTACGGCGATGCCAGCCTGTCTATGCCGTGCGTTACTCAGGGGCTGATCCATAACGTCTGGATTGAGCACAGCCGTTTTCCTGGCAATCTGCGCGATGGCGAATGGATTGTGGACGCGCTGAGCGTGGAAGATTGTCCCAACAAGCTGGATATGACCAACAGCCGCGTACAGCTTCGGCAGATCAATCTGCAGGGCGGAAGCAATCTGGATTTACGTTACGATAACGAGAGCCGCTGGTTGTCTTCATACGAATACAGCTGGCGGCGCGATGAGCACTACGGCATTTTGCTCAACGGTTCTGTTCGGGCTGGCTGGTATTCCGGTTACCGGGTATCAAATAACAGCAGCGCCGATAAATGGTTTAACCTGGGGAAAATCAATTTCCCCAAAGATAACCTGCAGTGGATATTTGAAATTGTCGGCAGGCAGAACACGCAAGCGCTGGAGAAACCGGCGGGCAATCCCACGACCTCAACCGGCTCATGCATGACATGGCTGAATATTTCCCGCTGCTGGAACGGCATCTATGGCGACATTCAGCATAAAGGATTGCCTTCGGTGCTGGACGTGAAGATCAATCGCATCGGCATGACCTATGCAGAAGTCTTTATCAAAGTGAAAGCCAACAGCGGCGACACCTCTTTTAACCTGCGGGCGACAGGGCCAAGCCGTTTTGAATCCGGTGAGTGCTGTTTCTTTCAGCCCAACATGAGCGAAGTTACCGATATTAATCTGCTGGGAACGACTATGGTCAACGCGCGGATGAGTTTGCATAACGGGCTGGCGGGCGTTGGGGCGAATGAAAAGGGCGTGTTGACGATAGCGACAACGCCTGCAACAGCGCCCTCAACGCCAACTGCGGGCTATATTACGATCAACATTAACGGTACCGATCGTAAAATTGCTTATTATTGACCCGCCGATGCTGCGTCTTAGCAACGAGCGGCCAGCGCGAAACCAGACTCAGCCGCTAGCGATGGCGGCTTTTTTATAACACAAATTCCGGACAGACGCGGTTTCTGCCGCTGCTTTTGGCCACGTAAAGTTGCTTATCGGCGCTTTTTATTGATTCGTCCAGGCTATGGGCATCGACAAGGCTCAGCGTGCTGATGCCAATACTGACCGTTACGCTTAGATCCTGGTCGTTTAAAATGATGGCGTGCTGCTCAATGCTCCGCCGCAGGCGATCGGCCAGCAGGAAAGCGCGATGTTGTGAAATGCCTTCAATCAGAATCAAGAACTCTTCACCGCCCATGCGGCTGATAATGGCCGTTTGCTGTAGCGTTTGGCGAATACGCTCAACGGTTTGTGCCAGCACATAGTCGCCTGCCGCATGTCCCCAGGTATCGTTAATGCTTTTAAAATGATCGATATCTACGACAAAGGCCGCGCCGTAAAAAACGTGATTCCTGCGGGCAGCCAGCGCATCCAGCCTGGCGGCCAGGCCGCTACGGGTTAGTGCGCCGGTCAGCAGGTCGTAATCTGCGCGTCGGGTAATGCG
>Ga0153982_1000400_pt1 | contig 12022 bp, 12 predicted proteins | sample TSGA066MetaG_FD_104743 | JGI IMG/M metagenome (GOLD analysis project Ga0153982, IMG submission 104743) | Attine ant fungus gardens microbial communities from Georgia, USA - TSGA066 MetaG | ecosystem: Host-associated > Fungi > Mycelium > Unclassified | place: USA: Georgia, Alexander Wildlife...
ATGCGGCTCTGCAAAGCGACAGAAACCTGATCGGGATTGCGCAGATAGCGGCTAACGGTCATTTTGGTAATGCCTACACGATCGGCAACGTCCTGTAATACCGGCCTTTTTTTCTTCATTTTTTTCAGGTAGTCAGAGGGTAAGTTAGCTGAGTGTAACAAAAATGGCAGGAAAACGGTGAGGGGCGCGGAAGACCGCGCCCAAAGTGTGAACTTAAACCGGCGGCAGATCGAACAACAGGATTTCGGCGTCGCTGTCGGCTTTAATACTCAATGCCGCTTCATCCCAGATAGCGAAGGCGTCGCTGGTGCCCGCTTTCTCACCGTTGATGGCGACATCACCTTTTACAACCTGAATCCAGATACGGCGATTTGGTTCAACTTCAACCGTATCCTGTTCGCCCTGTTTCAGGACCCAGCGAGAAAGGGTCATATCCTGATAAACTTTCAGCGAACCTTCCCGTGCGTCCGGTGATAACACCAGCTGCCGGCCCTGCACATCGGCAAAACGGCGCTGATCGTAACGCGGCGTAATACCGGTTTTTTCCGGGATAATCCAGATCTGGTACAGATGCAGCGGGACATCTTTGCTGGCGTTATATTCTGAATGGCGCACGCCGGTACCGGCACTCATAATCTGGAACTCGCCCGCCGGAATCTGCTCTTTGTTACCCATGCTGTCCTGATGCTCAACGGTACCGGAAAGCACATAGGTCAAAATTTCCATATCTTTATGGGGATGGGTACCAAACCCCTGGCCTGCGTCGATCACATCTTCGTTAATCACTCGCAGCGCCGAAAAGCCCATAAAGTTGGCGTCGTAGTAGTTAGCGAAGGAGAACGTGTGCCAGCTGTCCAGCCAGCCGTGGTTAGCGTGACCGCGCTCTTCTGCTTTGCGTAAATAAATCATATTCAATCCTCCTCAACGTTTTCAGCTAGTCTGAACCTGCACCGGGCGGGAAGATAGCGGAGAAAATTGTCTCCTCTGTTCAAATTATTCGACTAATTTGCAGCACAATATTCAGATTCTTTGCGTGAGCGACGGCGTACGATTGTCGCGAAAAGAGTTACTGAAGAAGTTACGGATGGCAGGAAAGAACAAGGCGTGGGGTGGGCTACAAAACTGTCTCTTGCTGGATGACAGGCAAAAAAAAGCCAGCACCCGAGCTGGCTAAAAATATTGGAAGCAATGTGAGCAATGTCGTGCCTTCCCGACCGGCCCGTGAAGTCCGTATCGAAAACGCATGACAATAATAATCATTATCATTCGCACTTGTAAAGTTTTTCCTGCGCTTTTTCCCGCTTGCTTTTCTGGCTGAATCCCCTGATTTTGGAAAGGTTTTTTTCAATCAGAGCAGACGGTTACCCTTACCCTTCCAGCAAAAGATTAACGTATGCTTGATATAAAAATGTTTTTCCTCTGGTTCGCCCTGTTGTCTCAACGAGGATCCCAGCTTTTACCAACGCTTTGACAGCCGCATTTGCGGTAGGAAAGGTAACGCCAAGCTCTGCCTGCGCACGTTCCACGCTTACTTTAGGCATTGTGGGCAGTAATTCAAAAAGCCGAAATGCCTGCAATGTAACCGGCTCAGCATATAATATCTTTTTGCGATCTCTGGCGATTAAAGAGGCAATTTGAACAATACTGCGCTGCGCTTCTTCTGCAGCGGCCTCAACCCCTTTCAGGAAAAAAACAACCCAGGATTCCCAGTCACCGGAGTCACGAAGCCGGGAAAGGCGGCGATAGTACTCTGTCTGATGTGCTTTCAGGTAGCCCGACATATATAAAAGCGGCTCTGGGAGAAGCTGCCATTCTTCAAGCAGCATAGCTATTAACAACCGCCCTATACGACCATTCCCATCAAGAAATGGGTGAATGGTTTCAAACTGGGCGTGTATCAGGGCAATACGTACCAGTGGAGGTAAACCAGATTGCTTATCATGGATATAGAGTTCGAGGTCGCTGAGCAGGTTTATCACCTCTTCGGGTGGTGGAGGGACGTAAGCAGCATTTCCCGGGCGGGTTCCTCCAACCCAGTTTTGTGTAGTACGAACAGCTCCCGGTTGTTTACTTGCGCCACGTCCCCCTTTTAATAAAATTTTATGAGCTTCAGTGAGCAGTCGAACAGAGACGGGGAGTCCTACAGGTGAATGAATTTGTTCTCTGATAAATTTAAAAGCCTGCAAGTAGTTAGTGACTTCTTCAACATCATCAGCATTGGCTACAGTAAGTCCGGCTTCGTTATCAAAAACGTCATTTAATGTTGCCTGAGTCCCTTCCAGTTGAGAAGTTAACAAAGCTTCCCTGCGTATCGCGCTATAAATCAGCCATTCGCCTGACATGACCAATCCCGTCATCCCCGATAATCGGGCTATCGCCAGCTCTGCCCGATGGTTGAGAGCACGGTATGAATCAACCGCAAGTTCAGGCGAACCGGGCGGCAATGCAAAAGGAATAAACGCTTTTACATTTTCGTTGTAACTATGCGTGATGACATATCGACCTGAAATCCTTTGCTCCATGTAAAACTCCTTTCTTAGGCCATTTTTATTAAAGCGTCCTTTAATAAGACACCGTTTTATTAAAAAAATCTTTAATTAGTCTCCTTTCATTCTACGCCTGACGGGTTTTGTAAATAATACGCTCTTTTAGCCTGCTTTCTATGCCGCTTTTCCCGCTTGCTTTTCTGGCTGAATCCCCTGATTTTGGAAAGGAAATAACCAAAAGGAGCAAGAGATGAGTGAGATAGTGATAAGACATGCCGCCGTTGAGGATGCCGCCGCGCTGTATCGTATTCTTAGCCAGCCGGAAACCTATACCGATACGCTCCAAATCCCTCATCCTTCGCTTCATTTGCTTCAGGAACGCCTGCAAAAACTCCAGCCCGGCATGCAGCGCCTGGTGGCCTGTATCGATGAGCAGGTCGTCGGTGAGTTATACCTGGAAGTCAACGGCCGTGCCCGTCGGCGTCATACGGCTACTTTTGGACTGTGCGTTGACTGCCACTATCGTGGCCGCGGTGTGGCCTCGGCTTTGATGCAGGAGATGGTCAGCCTGTGCGATAACTGGCTGGGCGTGGAGCGCATTGAGCTAACGGTATTTGCCGACAACGATGTTGCCGTCAGGCTTTATCAGCGATTTGGGTTTACTACGGAGGGTATTGCGCGTCGCTTTGCTATCCGGAATGGTGAGCAGGTTGATGCGCTTTATATGGCGCGGCTGAGAGAAAAATAAAACGATCATAAGGGCGATAGCCACTATCGCCCTTATGGTGAGCTGTCAGTAGCCCGCGGTTAAATCATCGATAGATCGCGGGTCGGATGCACCATACAGCGTACCGTCCGGACCAATCATAATGCTTTGCGTACTGCCCATCGCTGGCAGAACTTTAACGTGCTGGCCTTTGTCACCCAGCAGCTTCAGCGTATCCGGGCTGAAGCCTTTTTCTACGCGCAGCTGATCCGGTAGCCACTGATGATGAAAGCGTGGCGCGTTGGTTGCTTCTGCGACGTTCATGCCAAAGTCGATGCTGTTGACCACCATTTGCAGCACGGTAGTAATAATCCGGCTACCGCCCGGGCTGCCAGTAACCAGCCAGGTTTTGCCATCTTTCGCCACGATAGTTGGCGACATAGACGATAATGGCCGCTTGTAAGGCTGGACCGCATTGGCCTCGCCGCCTACCAGACCATAAATATTTGGCGTGCCCGGCTTGGCAGAAAAGTCGTCCATCTCGTTATTCAGCAGAATGCCGCTCTTCCCTGCCACGATGCCACTACCGAAGTAGGTGTTCAGCGTATAGGTTACGGCTACCGCATTGCCCTGCTTATCCACCACGGAAAAATGGGTAGTCTGATTACTTTCATAAGGCGCAAGCTTGCCGGGCTTAATTTCTGCTGAAGGGCGAGCCTTATTAACATCAATCTGCTGCGCCAGCGATTTTGCATAGGCCTTATTGGTTAAAGCCTGCCACGGCACCTTCACAAAATCGGGGTCGCCCAAATATTCAGAACGATCGGCATAGGCGTATTTTTCCGCCTCTGCCATCACCTGCATGGCATCGGCGCTGCCGAAGCCCATTTTCGCCAGGTCGAAGTTTTCCAGAATATTCAGGATTTCTACAATATGAATGCCGCCTGAAGAGGGTGGCGGCATTGAAAAGACTTCATAACCGCGATAGGTGCCGCTAATTGGTTTGCGCTCCACGGCTTTATAGTTTGCCAGATCCGCTTTGCCAATCAGGCCGCCGTTCTGTGTCATTTCCGCGGCAATCTGGTCGGCAATTTCACCTTTATAGAAGGCGTCCGGGCCAAGGGTAGCGATCAGCCTCAGACTATGGGCAAGATTATGCTGCACCAGCTTTTCGCCGCGCGCATAAGGCTGGCCATCCGGCTTATAAAAAATGGCCTTGCTGTTGGGATGATTAACCAGCACTTCTTTACCATAAACCTTCAGGTCGTCGGCCAGCGCTTCGTTGACCACAATGCCTTTTTCCGCCAGTTTAATGGCGGGCGCTATCAGTTGCGCAAGCGGCAGCGTGCCGTACTCCTGGCGGGCTAAGGCAAAGCCCGCAACGGTGCCGGGAACGCCCGAAGCCAGATGAGAGGTAAGCGATTTTTTACTGTCTGCGTTGCCCTGAGCGTCCAGGAACATGTCGCGGCTGGCCTTAATCGGTGCCATTTCCCGAAAATCGATAGCGGTAGTACGGCCCGAGGCGGTACGGATCAGCATAAAGCCGCCGCCGCCAAGATTGCCAGCCTGCGGATGCGTTACCGCCAGCGCGTAGCCAACCGCGATTGCCGCATCGACGGCGTTACCGCCCTGCTTCAGCACGTCCACGCCTACCTGCGTAGCCAGCGCATCCACAGAAGCAACCATACCATGCTGCGCCGTTTCCGGATGGAAAGTATCCGCGCTCACGCCATAAGAGACTGGCGGCGCAGTTGTTGTTGCCGTTGCGCTTTGGCAAAGAAACAACGCCGTTACCAGCGCTGCTGCCAGCTTTGTCCTGCTTTGTCCCATAGTAACCTCTTATTAGTATTATTTACGTTTGTTTACCGACTCTAACTATGCACAAAATAAGCAGAAAGGCGAGACATCATGCAAATTCAGAACGGGCCTCAGGCTGAAAGGGAGCGGCTGGCATACAATGAAGTAACAGTAATAGGGAGGTATCAGATGAAATGGTTAATCGTTTGTGTCGCGCTGTTGCCGCTTGGCAGCATGGCGAAGGTAATAAACAATACGGATCCAAACCAGCCGGGCTACAACCCCAGCTCGCAGCGCATGCAGTCACAAATGCAGACGCAACAAACGCAGCAGCAGAGGAAATTGCAGCAGGATCAGCAGCAGCAGAGCCAGCAGCTACAGCGCAAAGTGCAGGAGCAACGCGACAGCGCTTCGCAACGCGTGTTGCAGACGCAGCCTGGTGCAACCACCGCGCCGCCGGTTCAGCAGAACAATAATTAAAAGTTTCTGAGACAGAGAACGCTGGCAAAGCGCAGCCGGTAAACGCTTTGCCACCAGCCACAAATGATGATGTTTGCCAGCTCAGATCCTGAAAGCTTGCCGCAGACGCCGCCTCGCTGGTTGGCACCTACGGCATTGCTTTTATAAAGCGCGGCATCGCCAGTCCGTGTAAAACGTTTAACGCTCTGAACGTTAGTCTGGAGCCTGGACGCCAGCCGAAGATGTAGCAAAGTCGGCACTTAACAGATCGATACGATCGGTACAGATAGCATCAACCCCCCAGCTCAGTAATGCTCTGGCCCGCTCGGGCTGGTTAACCGTATAAACCAGAATCCGTAGCCCCGCCGCTTTTAGCGCCGCCACCCTCTCCTGATTTAATACTTTATGATTGAAATGCACAGATATGCAGTCAAGGCTCTCGGTCATCTGCTGCCAGTCATCATGCCATTCATGCAATAGCAGCCCGCGCGGCAGTTCCGGTACGGCCTGCATCGCCGCCGCCAGCGCATCGTAAGAGAATGATGACAGCAAAGGCGCGGTCTGGTTTTGCCAAAGCTCGCGAGCCGCCAGCGCCACGACGCGTCCGGTTTCCGCTTCCAGCCCCGTAGTGGGCTTGATCTCAATATTAGCCATCATGTTGTAGGAAGCGCAGCGCTCCGCAACCTGTGACAGCAGCGGCAGTCGCTCACCGGCAAAATCGTTACCGAACCAGCCGCCGACATCCAGCTGTAGCAGCTTCTCCCACGGCAGCTGTCCGGCGATGCCCCAGCCGTTGCTGGTTCTGTCCAGCGTATCGTCGTGCAGCAAAAAGATTTCGCCGTCCAGCGACAGCTTAACGTCAAACTCAATCATTTTATGGCCCAGCCGCGCGCCGGTATCAATACCGGCGAGGGTGTTTTCCGGAGCCAGCTTGCCGCCGCCGCGATGGGCGACGATAGCGGGATAAGGCCAGGTTTTAGCAGTCATTCGAGCCGTTGTCCGTTGTGAGTGTCAAAGAAGTGTAGCGATTCTGGCGGTAAATGCAGCCACAGCAGGCTACCGATGGCCGGACGCTGGACGTGGGGCAAACGCACAACCATATTACTGTTGCCCCATTTGCCGTGGGCGAGATTATCTGCGCCCAACATCTCCAGCGTTTCTACCGCCAGCGCCAGCCCGCTTTGCCTGTCGGCTAACCTGATATGCTCTGGCCGGATCCCTACCGTCAACTGGCGGCCTGCCCACTGTGGTTTAGCCTGCGGTAGCGGTACGGTGCTTGCCGCCAGCAGCAGCTGTGAACCATCCGGACCGATCTCTCCTTCCAGCAGATTCATGGCGGGCGCGCCAATAAAGCTGGCCACAAAACGCGTGGCGGGCCGTTCATAGATCTCAACCGGCGTGCCTAGCTGCTCCAGGACGCCTTTATTCATCACCATCACGCGCTGTGCCAGCGTCATCGCCTCCACCTGGTCGTGCGTCACGTACAGACTGGTGGTTTGCAGGCGACGATGCAGCTGCTGTAGCTCAAGCCGCATCTGTACCCGCAGCCGCGCATCAAGATTGGATAAAGGCTCGTCAAACAGGAAAACCGCTGGTTCACGCACGATAGCACGCCCCATTGCCACGCGTTGACGCTGGCCGCCGGAAAGCTCGCGCGGACGACGGTGTAGCAGCGCTTCCAGCTCCAGACTTTTGGCCGCCTCCAGAACGCGCTGACGAATATGCTCTTTACCCATACCGCGGATTTTCAGCCCGTAAGCCATATTCTGCTCAACGCTCATATGTGGGTAGAGCGCATAGTTTTGAAACACCATCGCGATGCCGCGATCTTTCGGTTCCAGGTTGGTTACGCGTTCGCTGTCGATATAAATATCGCCGCTGCTTACCTGCTCCAGCCCGGCCACCATACGCAGCAGTGTTGATTTGCCGCAGCCGGAAGGCCCTACCATCACCATAAATTCGCCGTCACGGATATCAACGTCCAGCGGCTGGATAATCTGGTTTTTGCCGTCATATGATTTGGTGACGGCCTGAAATTTTACGCCTGCCATGCTATTTCTCGCTCTCTACCAGCCCGCGAACAAAAGCGCGCTGCATCACTAAAACAATCACTACCGGTGGGATCATCGTCAGCAGCATGGCCGCCATGACCAGGTTCCACTGCGTGGGGGTGCCGTCACCGGTACCAATCATGCTGCGGATACCCGCTACGGCCGTGCCTAAATCAATATCGTTGATAATCAGCAACGGCCAGAGGTACTGGTTCCAGCCGTAAATAAAGGTGATGACAAACAGCGCGGCCAGATTCGTTTTTGACAGCGGCAGCACGATGTCCCAAAAGAAGCGCATCGGTCCCGCGCCGTCGATGCGTGCTGCTTCGATCAGCTCATCCGGCAGGGTCATAAAAAACTGGCGAAACAGAAAGGTCGCAGTCGCGGAAGCCATCAGCGGCAACGTTAGCCCGCTATAGCTGTCCAGCATGTGCAGGTTTGAAATGACTTCGACCGTCGGAAAGATACGTACTTCAACCGGCAGCATCAGCGTGATAAAAATCAGCCAGAAAAACAGCCCGCGCAGCGGAAAGCGGAACCACACCAGCGCAAAGGCGGACAGGATCGAGACCGAAATTTTCCCGATGGTAATCGCCAGCGCCATCAGCGTGCTATTGAACAACATCTTGCCGAAAGGCGCGGTATTTTGCGCCACGCCGTGCTGCCAGATAGCGCTGATATTGTCCCAAAGAGCATGACCGGGGATTAGCGGCATGGGCACCTGAAAGACTTCGCTGTTGCTTAACGTCGCGGCGACAAAAGCCACGTAAAGCGGAAAAAGCACGGTCAGCACGCCCAGCCCCAGCATGATATGGCTGAAAATGGTCAGCCCGCGTCGATTTTCAATCATTGGTAACGCACCCTTTTCTCGACATAGCGAAACTGAATCACCGTCAGCGCTATCACCAGCACCATCAGCACCACCGACTGGGCGGAAGAAGAAGAGAGATCCAGACCGGCAAAGCCTTCGCGATAAATTTTGTAGATAAGCGTGGTGGTCGACTGTACCGGCCCGCCGCCCGTTGCGGCATCGATAACCGGAAAGGTGTCAAAGAAGGCGTAAACCAGGTTGACTACCACCAGAAAGAATCCCACCGGCGTAATCAGCGGCAGCGAAATCTGGAAAAAACGACGTACCGGGCCAGCGCCATCAATAGCCGCCGCTTCGGTCAGCGATTTGGGGATAGACTGCAACGCCGCAAAGAAAAACAGGAAGTTGTAGCTCATCTGCTGCCAGACGGAAGCCAGTACTACCAGCGTCATCGCCTGGCCGCTGTTTTGCGCATGGTTCCAGCTGTAGCCAAGCTGGCCAAGAAAATGCGTAATCAATCCCTGCCCGGGGCTGAACAGAAACATCCATAGCACCGCCGCGACCGCTGGCGCAACGGCATAGGGCAGCAGAAACAGCGTCTGATAGAAGCGCTTCAGTCGCAGAACGTGATCGGTCAGCGCGGCAAAAAACAGCGACACTACCAGGCCAATTACCGTCACCAGTCCGCTAAAAATCAGCGTGGTTTTAAAGGAATCAAGGTAATACTCATCATCCAGCAGCCTGGTAAAGTTTTCCATGCCGACAAAAGTGCTGGATATACCGAAAGGATCGACGCGCTGTACCGAATACCATAAGGCTTCACTAGCGGGCCAGAGAAAGAAGATCAGCGTAATCAGCAGCTGCGGCAGCATCAGCAGATAAGGCAGCCAGCGTGAACGAAAAACAGGACGTGAAGAGGACATAAAAAGACTCTGAAAATGCGCCTGAAGGCAGCATAAGCGCCACCTGAAATGCAGCCGAACCGTTATTGCGGCACGGCTGCGCTACAGATTTATTGCTTAACGGTTTGCTCGAAACGTCTCAGCAGAAGGTTACCGCGAGTCACGGCGTTATCCAGCGCGGCCTGCGGGGTTTTCTTGCCGGTCCAGACGCCTTCCAGCTCTTCATCGATGATGGTGCGGATCTGCGGCATATTGCCCAGGCGCATCCCTTTGGTGAACGGCAACGGCGGCTTGTTCAGCATCTGGCGCGTGGCGATATCGGCACCCGGGTTTTTATCGTAAAAGCCCTGTTTGCGCGTCAGATCGTAGGCCGCTGTGGTGACAGGCAGATAACCGGTTTTCTGATGCCATTCGGCAGCAATTTCCGGCTGCGCCAGGAACTGCATAAATTCCGCGACGCCTTTATAAGTGGCGGCATCTTTGCCCTTCATTACCCACAGGCTGGCCCCGCCGATCATGGCGTTTTGCGGCGCGTTTGGCACCGTCTCATCATATGGCATCATGCCAACGCCATAATTGAATCTGGCATAATGGCGGATATCAGCCAGCGAGCCGGATGATGCCGTAGTGATGCCGCAGTCACCGTTATAAAATTTGGCAGTGGGTTCATCTTTGCGGCCGAAGTAGGTGAAATCACCTTTTTTATTCATCTCTTCCAGCATCTGGATATGGCGCACCTGAACTGGCTTATTAAATTCCAGTACGGCATCAGCGCCATCAAAGCCGTTGTTGTTAGTCGCGACCGGCAGAGCATGCCAGGCGCTAAAGTTTTCAATCTGAATCCAGCCCTGCCAGCCGCTGGCATAACCACAGCTCATACCGGATTTACGCAACGCGGCGGCATCTTTTGCCAGCTCCTGCCAGGTTTTTGGCGGCTCATCCGGGTTCAGGCCCGCTTTTTTAAACGCGTCTTTATTGTAATAAAGCACTGGCGTAGAGCTGTTAAACGGTTGTGAAATCAGATGGCCCGTTTTCGAGTCGCTGTAATAACCGGAAACCGTCGGCACAAACTTTTTTTCGTCAAAAGGAATGCCCGCATTTTTAAAAACATCGTAGACCGGCACGATAGCATGAGAAGCCATCATCGTTGCCGTCCCGACTTCGTAAACCTGCAGAATGGCCGGGGCACGGTTAGAGCGTACGGCGGCGATCCCGGCGGCAAGGCTTTGTTCGTAGTTGCCTTTATAGGTTGGTACGATCTTGTAATCAGGATGGGAGTCGTTAAAGCGCTGCGCGAGGGAGTTAACCTCCACGCCCAGCTCGCCTTCCATAGAGTGCCAGAACGGGATATCGGTGGCGGCCAGCGCCTGCCCGCTTAGGGTTAGCCCCAGTACAATGCTCAGTCTGGATAAACTTGAGAACAATGGCATATCGGTTTCCTGTACCCGGTGTCAAAAGGCGCAAAGCCGCGCGCGGTAAGTGGTCGGCAGGTAACATGACATGCAAAAATGAAGGAAAGATAACAGCTATATGACGGCCGGATGACAGACTAATGAGCGGCAGATGACAGGGAGATGACGGAAAAGCCCTGTTAGTAAAGCAATTTCCTGGCATCAGTTCTGCCAGGAAATTGCAGAGCAAAATATAATGCTATTGCGCTTAACGTTTTTATATATTTACCTCGCCACTTTCACTAAATATTTTATCAAAAGTCCCCCGCTCCGTTTTTTTATAAACATCCAGTAACCATTGACTTAAATCCACCTCTGTATCTGGTCGTGTTTCAGGTCTGCTAAGCTCATATTTATAACTTCCGCGGTAAAGTGTATAACCCCGAAGATTTCTGCCAAACCCTGTTACAATGGCCTCTCCTGTTACTTTATATTTTTTCTGTTTATCTTTATCAATTAGTCGGGCTTTCACATCATTACAATCAACTGCATGCTGACAATCAGACTCAGTAATATATATCTCATATCTTTTCCCGACAAAACTTACCTCATCAACGTTATCGGCGTAGCATGAATAAGAAAAAAATGCAGTAAGCACAAGAAATAAAAAAACAGGTATATTATTTCTTTTCATTTCATCTTCCTTTTAAGTAAGAGATTCTTTGCCGGTTATCTTCATCTCTTTTAAGTCTGGCATTAGACAGGATTAATTTAATAACCTCCTCTTTCTCATTTTTTTCAAAAAACCTTACCATTTCAATACGCAATGCTCCCTGGTATTTCATATCCACAAAAATGTCTTTTATTTTATGGTCTAACCTGGACCAAGGTAAAGAGCCATCCCCTTTGTAAGCATTATAAAATCTCTTTGCATCGCGCACATATTCAATATAAGTAACATTGAATAACTGCAACTGCTGAGATTCGGTTATTTCACCAATACTATCCTGATTTTCCTTCACAAACTTTCTTGCCTGACAATACTTAAGCCTGCTTCCTTCAGCAATTTTTTTAGCATGCTCGGAGGAAAGCCCCGCTTTCGCTAAGTACTGTAATGTTTCCTCTTTTGTACGGCTTCCCAAATCAAACCCCCGGCCAATCGTTACGCCGGAAGCATCTCTGGCGCAGCCTGCGCTATTGCCAGGCCAGTGGATTTTTCTTGAATAATAGCGGCTGCCGGGGTAATTATCCCCTTCCGCGCGAAACGTCAGCAATCCTTCTTTGGGTTCCAGCATAGCCTCTCCTTTGGCTTATTTGTCATTCATTGACACTGGCGAAATAGTACGCCTTATTTTTATCCTGTCGCAATAATTTTATCGCATTTTATTTATAGTTTTTTGATTTCAGGAAGGAATAAAA
>Ga0153982_1000402_pt1 | contig 12011 bp, 3 predicted proteins | sample TSGA066MetaG_FD_104743 | JGI IMG/M metagenome (GOLD analysis project Ga0153982, IMG submission 104743) | Attine ant fungus gardens microbial communities from Georgia, USA - TSGA066 MetaG | ecosystem: Host-associated > Fungi > Mycelium > Unclassified | place: USA: Georgia, Alexander Wildlife...
CTTTTTCTGAACCAGACAAACTTAATGACACTAACTAGGCATCATGGAGAAAACTTATTTGCATAATAGCTGTGTTAGAAGGAGCTTTTGGTTACCTTTATGGATCAATTAAACAACTCTTTATTTTACCAGATAATGTACTCCTTACCAAAAAAACCCTGGGACTCAGAAACACTATCCCCAAAAGAATAGAGAGCATAAGATGCTTGGACTTTAGGCCTACTTTTAATCAACACAAAGAACCCAGCTGGACTAGGAATCAACATTGACAGCACTATAGCTAAGGTCTGGACTTCATACATAAATACCTATGAGAAGGCATCTAACATAGCATAATTAAATGCAAAATAGATCTTGTAAAATTCCACTTACTCTAATTGTATTGACTTCAATGACTTTATCATTAATATATACAACAAGTAGTCTGATACCAGAGCCCTAGATTCAAAAATTACCAACAAAGTAATTAAGAACATAATTATATCCTTCTTACCTGAATTATAAAGCTTGGCAACCATACTACTTTATGATCTAGAAATGACCTTAGTAGGTACTATAGCTTGTCTTTAGATCTGGCATACAAAATCTCATAAAAACTAACTTACCAATAATATTCATGATATACTTGCTCTTTAAATATCTATCCCTAGACTATAACAAGTTTACCTTGTGTTTGCTCTATAGCTATAATGTAGGTATAACAAAGGAAGCATAATGTCATACATCGAGGAGGATACAGGGTTAGAAGTAGTATATATAGCAAACAGTAAAATAGTTGAGACTTAGTTTTGTTCTGGTTAATACATTATTTTCTTAACTCAAATACCGGGTTTAGAGAGAAATCATAACATAAGAATAAAACTATCAATATATATACAAACCTCATTCCACCATCATGATTTCACTCACTATTATTATGACATTCTAAACCACAATCATAACCTTGTTTTTTAACTCCCTATTCAATGCCTAGACAGATCTGAGGGCCAAAACCAAAAAAGCTTATACCTCCAGTATCCAAAACTTTGTAGAAGAAGTCAAGAAAGACTTTGCTGACAAACTGGCCAAGAGATAAATGAAAAAACCAAACAACTTCAAAGGAAATCTGAACAAAGTAAGGGCCTGGTATAAAAGAATGATATTATTTTTCCAAAGTAATGGTATCTCAAACAAATAGAAGAGGATTAAATTAGCTTTAGAAAAAATCAAAGAAGAAAAAGAAAACTAGGCCTAACAATAGGCAGATACAAAGATTAGGAAGTTTCTACTCTTCCAAAAGGAATGGAAGAAGACTAGTAGAGATTTAGATATATTGATCATTGTCATGACTTAGCAAAATGGCTAAGTCATTATTTATATTTCTTTTCTTTTCTTTTTCTTTTGGACTTACTATACAAGGAAGGAGTGTGGGAAAGTGTCACATGTCAATGTCACATATCACAGAACAGATGTCATAGTGTGATATCACACAAATCAAGCCATATGATAACCATGGGAAAGTAGTGCACAGACCATATAGTAATTGTATAAGTAGTGTATAAGAAATATATGAGGACTCTATCGAGTTCTCCTTGTTAAGTACTGATAAAGGAGCAGTTAGCTTTATTCTAGCTTAGGAGTTAGCCATTCTGACAATCATGACTAGCAAGCCTCTATTTGAAACATAGGAAGAAATGGCCAATAAAATGGCATAGTTCTTCATATCAACAGAAACCCAAACTCATGCAATCAACAAATTAACCAAGCTAAAGCAAGAAAATCAGTTACTTGAAGATTTCTGGTCAGAATTTGTCACTTGGAAGGAACTCTCTAGTTATAATGAGATAGCACTAGTAAGATTATTCAAAAAGGAGATTTACCCAGCACTGGCACAAAAACTAGTCGAGATTAGTCAATTAAGAAATTTAGACTCATTGGATGACTAGTATGAAAAGGTATTAAGTTTTAAGAGGTTGAGAAGAGAAATGATTAAAGAGTTCGGAGGGAGAAAAAACTTGAAAGGTTCAGGAGAGATAAAGAAAAAATTGGTTCTAGACATTCTGAGATGAGATCCCAATGCAATAGAAGTGGACAAACACAGAGAGATGAGAAGATATTATAATTGTGGAGAAATAGATCATCTTGCTGCAAGGTGCTTCAAACCAAGGAAAAAAAGAAGAAAAGAAGTAAGAATCATAAAGGAGGATTTTTCCTCAGACAGAGAGTAAGTACCAACTCACCTGCCCTCATAGATTCAAAGATTTGATTACCTAAGAAATCAATAAAAGACTTTTTGGATTATTTTGGTATAAGACAATACAAGACAAATAAAGGATACTTAGTAGAATAGATAGCAAAGAAAATTTGATAGAGTAGCAAAGAGGAAATAGTCAGCACATTAAAGATATGGGCCCATAGCTTGAAAGTAAAAGAATGTACAGAGAAGAAACTAGAAGAATTAAATGGGATGATAGACAATGAAGTCTTATTGGCCTTAGGAGCACTAGAAGAACCATTGGTACTTAGGAAAATGAAATATAAGTAGCTAAACATCCAAGTCAAATTAATAACAATAGACACTTACAAAATGTTCTACAAACAGGCACTGGTCAATTTCAGGAAGTACGAGTTCATGTATAAGCTGGAGGTTCATAAAAGAAAACAATCTTGACATAATCTAATTACCATTCCTAATTACCTGTTCCAACACTGATAGAACTGCAAACAAAAATAGTAGTATTATAGAAGTTGTCAAAATGAATATGACTATAGGTGACCACTAAGAACTTATTCAACTATCAGTAATAAATCTTGGTAACCACAACCTATTCCTAGGATATGACTGGTTATAGAAGCATAATCTATCCATTGATTGGAAATTTTTCTTAATCAGTCTATGAAACTGTCAACAGTAGTACAGAAAGGTCTACATACCAAAAGAACTAGAAGAAGTAAAAGAGGAAGATACTGAGAAAGAAATAATAGAAGAAAGAGAAAAGATATTATTTGTTAACCTAGAAGAAAAAGCATAGAGAAGAGAGAAAATGAATATCAGAAGTAGAGGCAAAAATATAGAAAGAGAAGAAGAAGGAATACCCAAAGAATACCAAAGTTTTAATAATCAAGTGTTCAATAAAGTAGTGTTTGATCAATTACCAAACCAATCCAAGTAGAACTATGCAATCAAACTAATACCCAACATGATGTTGAAAAACTGCAAGGTTTACCTACTAAACACCAAGAAACAAGAGAAACTCAACAAATTCCTTAAAGAACATTTAAAATTGGGATAAATTAGACCCTTTAAGTTGCCTTGTACAGCTCCTTTCTTCTTCATCAAAAAGAAGGACAGATCCCTTTAACTAGTACAAGATTATTGACAACTCAATAAAGCAACAATTAAGAACAAATACCCATTACTGTTAATTCAAGAGTTGATTAATAAAGTTTGAGAAGCTCAATACTTCTCTAAACTCAATATCCAATAGGGATATAATAATGTAAGAATACAAGAAGGTGATGAGTAGAAAGCAGTCTTCAGGACGAATCAGAGACTATTTGAACCTTTAGTGATGTACTTTGGCATGTATAACTCCCTCATGACCTTTCAACTTATGATAAATACCTTATTTCACAAACTAATCATGAAAGGGAAAATTGTGATTTACATGGATGATATCTTGATCTTCACTCAAACAATGAACAAGTATAGAGCTATAGTAAAGTAGGTCTTATAAATATTGGCTGACAACAAACTATTACTCCATCCAAAAAAATGCAAATTCCATCAGACCAAGATTGACTATCTGGGAGTCATCATATCACAAGATAGTATAGAAGCTGATCCCACAAAGACAAAAGAAGTAGCTAATTAGCCAGAACTCTACAACAAAAGAAAAGTATGACAGTTCCTGGGGTTTTTTAATTTCTATTGTAGATTTATTCCTAGGTTCACTAAAGTCACCAAGCTACTAACAGAAGAGGGAGTGAAAATAGAAAGACAAGAAGAAAAATACCTTTAAGAAACTTAAAAACAAGATGATGAACCCTCCTATATTAGTAATTCCAGATAATAAAAGAAAGATGCAATTAGAAACTGATGTGTCAGGATATGCCATCAAAGGAGTATTGTCTCAACAACAAGAAGACAATTCCTGGAGATCCATTGCTTACCTATCAAAAATAATGAACAAGACAGAAAAAAATTATGAAATATATGATTGAGAATTGCTAGCAATTATGGAAGAGCTTAAACAGTGGCAACTGTTATGAACATCGAGTGGGACTACAACTATTATCAGCCATGGTCTGATAATGAGTGGTTAGTAAATAGGATATTGGTAATACTAGACAAGGACATTACTATGCAGTAAATACATTGAATGTCTAAGGACTCTAAGAGACAATAGACTCACAGAATGGACAAGACTCTTTAGAGAAATCTCAAACTATTTCCTCTTCTATTGTTATGAATCACCTCACCAAGACTTTTTATTTTTATTTTTATTTATTTTCTATAAATAGCATGGGAAAGTCATGTCACACTTTGTGACAGGATGTGATATCAAAAAAAAGTCATATAAGTTATGTCACATGAATGTCACAAGAGTTTAGCTAGGAGTATGAGTAAAGAGTGTATAGACCAACTAGAATTAGTATAAGTAGATTAACCCAATACAGCAAGGACTCTAACGAGTTCTCTTTGTCTAACGCTGATAAAGAGCAGTTGGCTCAATTCTGGCTTAGAGTTAGCTTTTCTGACATCTATCTTTGGACTTGTGCTAAATGGGACAATATTAGACTAATCCATTATTAGACACTGACTCAACTTGTCACCTTCATTGCTTCTGTCACTGGACTATCACTTAACTAGTCACCCATAGTCACAACTAGTGTTATCACATTATAACATAGTCACAATACCTAGTTAGAATAAATACAGACCAGAAAAAGAAGGGAATAACAAGTTCTCTCTTTCTATATTCCTTCTTGTATTCTTACTATTTCGAGTAATCAGTACTGTTATCTGTTTTAGGATAACCTCAAGAGTGCTACTCAAAGTCTCATTGATATCTCTTCTCTAATTATAACTTTATTGAAAACCTTAACCAGATCTTTTTACAAGAAGTGTGAAAATATCAAGTGTTAGATATAGGCTTAAGTTAAAATGCATATTTAACTAAGGTCTAGAGTCTTAACAGCAACAGTATCTCATAGGAAGTAATTAGTTTGAAATATAGACTGATTACAAGAATTTAGGATACTTTAAGAAACCACAGAAACTCAATTGTCATCAAGCTCAATGAATGACAAAATTGCAAAAATACAACTTCCAGCTGATACACAAGCTAGGCAGTTCTCAAAAGAAAGTAGATATATTATCTCATAGACCAGACCATACTCAAGGCAAAGACAACAATGAGGATCAAACACTGCTAAAAGAAGAATGGTTCAAGAATATTGTAACTCAGGAAGACAAATTTTGGAAGAAGGTGGAAGAAGCAAAGAAATCTATAGAAGAAGTAAGAGGAGTAGTAGAACATGAAGAGGAAGGTTGGAGACAAAAGGGAAAAGTACTATTTTGGAAAAAAAGGATCTATGTTCCCAACTCAGCCACTTTTCAAGAAGAAATTATCACTAAACATCACAACTTCAAATTAGCTGGTCACCCAAAATACACTAAAACATATGAGCTGATAACAAAAAATTACTGGTGGCCAAGGATGGTAAAAGACATTAAACAATGTATTACGATGAAGGAGGCAAAAGAAACTATTAGCTTGGCACAAGCTAAAGATGCACATGCTAAAGAGTTTATGGGGATAAATCAAGAATAAAGGTATTAAAAAGAGAATATAGAAACTTAGTGTAATAATTAAAGTAAAAATGTTTGAAAGGATTGTAAGCTCAATCTAGATTCTCCTTGCATAATGTTCCTAAGGTGTCCACCTTTACATACTATAACAAGCTCACTATCAAAGTAGTCAGTAAACTACTCATAGGCCTTACTATACTCAATCAAGCCCTTATCTACACCCTCGCACTAAATCTTATGGGTATGATACAATCTAAGTCAATAATTAGCTAGGCTTTTCAGGTCTGCTACTCCATAGAAGGTTGTCCAAGCAACTACTACATCTTGTCTCTTGACTAAGTAGGGTATAGAGTTCCAGTCTCCTCAACAACCTAACTACTTTACTTAAAACTCAAAAAAGTGCCATAAGACAACTCTCAAGCCCTTGAGATAATGGCAGGTATTAAGATTCTATTGCCTTCCTCTTGGGCTCTCTGAGTATTATATTAAAAGTATAAACTGATGAGACTCAATTAAAATAAATAAAAAAGGAAACTTCTTCTTCTTTTAGTCTCTCTTACTTCTCTCCTCCATGACATCATCATGTGAACATAACAAATGTCACTTCTCTATCCTCCATGCCTACTAGCCATAGCCATGTGCTGTTAAGACTCTAGACCTTACAGTTGAATATGTGTTTCAACTTAAAGCCTATATCTAACACTTGATATCTTCACACTCCTTGTTAAAGGATCCAGTTAAGGTTTTCAGTGAAGTTATATCAGAGGAAAGATATTAATAAGACTTTGAGTAGCACCCTTGAGATTGTCCTAAAACAAGTAAGAGTACCAATTCCTCAGAGTAAGATTTTACAGAGGAAATACAAAAAGAGAAAACTTATTGTTCTCTTTTCTTTCTGGTCTGTATTTATTCTAACTAGGTATTGTGACTACATTACAATGTGGTAACACTAGTTGTAACTATGGGTGACTAGTTAAGTGACAGTCCAATGACAGAAGTAATAAGAGTGACAAGTCGAGTTAATGTCTAATAATGGGTTAGTTCAATGTTGTCCTATTTAGCACAAGTCCAAATATAGAAAGAGAAAGATAGTCCAAGATTTCTCTGAAGAGTCCTGTCCATTCTGTGAGTCCATTGTCTCTTAGAGTCCTTAGACATTCAATGTATTACTGCATAATAATGTCCTTGTCTAGCATTGCCAACATCTCATCTACTAGCCACTCATTATCAGACCATGGCTGATAATAGTTGTAGTCCCACTCAATGTTCATAACATGTGCTTCTACTTCATCTTTATACTTCACTCTTGTCCAACATCCCCTAACCTCTGAACTAGCTTCCTTCTACTCTGAATACAATCTAGAAACTCATGCAAGTGCATACAAAGGTCATCGATATTCCTGTCACTCTATGGTATATCTACTTCCTGACTGAGTCCAGCAATGATAGGATCACTAGTCACTGATAGACTTTTGATCTGTTATCTTGGTGTTATATTAGTCTAAGTCTGCTCTAGATTGAAATTATATTGTATTCCAAAGATATTCTTGAGCCTTTGAGTTCTAGAGTATTGATATTAATAGTCTGTCTCTGAGAAACCTGATGTTAGCTCATTAGTCTTGCCTCCCAAGGTATATGCTATTCTAGCATGTAGCAGCTTGGCAATCACCTAATAGAAGTACCCAATCTTAGGTCTAGATTATATCTGGGGCTTGTAAGAGGTCTCTAGAGTGGGTTCCCATAGTGAAATCCAGGGGTATAATGTGTATCCCATGCTATATTTTTGCAGAAAATTCTCTAGTAGCATAACAATAGAATATGAAAAGTGTTAAGCAAACAAACCAAATTGACAACCCAAGAGAAATCATCTTCACTCTAACAAGGTATCACAAAATCTATGAGAAATTATCAGTATTAATTTAATAGGACCACTACCAGAGTTAGTAGAATATGATGGAATATTAGTAGTAATAAATCACTTCTCCAAGATAGCTTGTTATATACCAATCAATATAAACATCACAGCACAAGGAGTAGCCAAGATATCTTGGGATTGAGTTTTCAAGGATATAGGAATTTCCCAAAAGGTCATCAGCGACCAAGAACCACAGTTTGTGTTGAGATTCATAAAAGAACTATGCTTATAACTTGGAATAGAGAGAAATCTCTCAACTGCTAAAAGAGTGCAAAATGAAATTGCATACTGAACAAATAATAAGATATAGTACTAGCTCCCAATTGTGTGTTAAAGGTTTGAGGAGAGATAATCAAAGATGAAGGTTATAAATAATTAGAAAATAGAAATTATATATAGCTCTAGTAAAATATAGGTTGGTTGTTATGAAATGAATGTAAGATCTCCCCAGATTATTGTTGTATAGCCTTCCTAAGATGTCAACCTTTACACACCATAACAAAAGCTCCTCTAAAAAATACAGTTAGTTGATCACTCATAGACCTTTTACACTCAGTTACCCCCTTGTCTGTACCCCCAACACTGAACCTTACAGGTGTGATCCAATTCAAGTGTACACCTAGCCAAGCTTTCCTAGCCTACTGTCCTCTCCAAAGCTTGTCCAAGTTGTATCTGCTATTCCTCTTTAGATTGAGTTCTGGGTATATTCTGTGTTCTTTTCAAGATATTCTACTAACTCTAAGCTCTTACACTCAGTAGTTTTGTATTTCATGATTCCAGAGGCAGTAATAATGGAGGTAAGTGCTAAGAGGTTCTTTTTTTTCTCCTTATCCTGTCCCAGATACTATATCAAAGTTATTACAAAGCCCTGAAACTCAAGGAATACAATATAAAAAGGAAACTATTACTACTTTTAGAATTCCCTTAACTCTTTCTTGCTCTAAGTCCTCCCAAAATCATACTAATTATATGTCTCTCTCCTAACTCCTTCCCATCAATGACACATCTTCCTTGTTAGACTAGCTAACTCCAAAGCCAGAATTAAGCTAACTGCTCCTTTATTAGCATTTGACAAGGAGAACTCAATAGAGTTTCTGTTGGATTTGGTACACTATATATACATGCAGAGTAACCCTAACCCTGTCCTTTTATTCTGCACTTCCCTATGAGTCAACTTGCTCTCGTGCGTCTGTTGATATTACAATCTAAAAGAAAAGAAAAAGAAAAGAAAAACAATATTCAAAAATAAAAGAAAAGAAAAGAAAAGAAAAAGAAATAATGACTTAGCCGATTTGCCAAGTCATGACATTCCTCACTGTTTTCTTCTAAGTCTTTTTTATCCTTTGATGTTCTTCTCTCTGTTATTGGCTTGTGATTTAGAACTCCTTAGTTATCTGTCAAATGTTAGTAAGCTTCAACCACAGTCTCCAAATCTCTAAGTTATATTCTAAGTGTCATTTATTTAAATATATCTAATCTGATACCATCAGTGCTTATTTGTAATCAGTGGCATGTTCATCTAAGTCTGTCATCAGTATACTTGCTGGTTCTAGAGTGCAAGTATGCCATCTCTCATAAGGTAATTTGCATAAGCTTTAGGTCCAATTTGACCTACTTACTATTTCATATAACACTTTGGTATGTTCTAAGGACTGATAATAGGTTCTAGAGCAAATTCTGATTGGGAATTTGTTGGTATAAAATGTATCAAATGCTACTTTCCACCACAAATTCACTAGTAACATAACAATAGGTAATTAAGTCGTCTTAGGCTAAGTTGCTACAATTACTATGTAATATTTAATCAGTGCAAGGTCACTCTAGTGGCCTAAACTAGTATATCAGAAGTGAAAACAATAGAGTCCTCTTATATAGTAAGTAGTTAAACTTCTAGTCTAGGCAAATGCCCAAGTTTTTCTCAGAGTCAAGTATCCCTTAAGAGAAGTTTTGTAGAGTTCTTATAAAGTAGAAAGTAAAAATAAAGTCTTAATCACTCAAAGTAGTCTTTTAGCTCTAGAGCAATAGAGGACAAGATGATAGGGGTTTTTCTTTTTTGTACCTCTTTATGCTACTAGAGTATCATATTATAAGCAAGGATACAACAAAAGGAAAGAAAAAACATATAAATTACTAAAAGTAGCAAGGATAGAATAATGAGAAATAGACTCTGCCAATTATATGGCAATAGTGTAGTGACTGAGCCTAAATAACTTAGAAACTCTCCTAGTCCAAGTTGATAAGGAGAACTCAATAGAGTCCTTATTCAATTGTTATACACTACTTATGCACATTCTTGTATTTACCATTATTTATAAACTCCCACATACTCCTTTTATTCAACTCCTTTGTATGTCCAATCTTTTAGAAAATAAAAGAAAATAAAAGAAAAATAAAAGAAAAATAAACATTGACTTAGCTATTTTGCCAAGTCATAATAAATGGCCTCCTATTTCTTTAGTTCTTCTTTTAGTATTTGTCTCTGGTTGATATGATCACTCTTAAGCCTTTTGAGAGTTTGCAAAGAGCAGAGCTAAATACAAGTCTAACTGCTCTTGAGTATGTTATCTTCTTCTACCTTCTTTTTTATCTCTTTAATCAACTCCTCTACTCTTACTTTTACTTTTTCTATCTTGTTCTTCTCCATCTATATTTATATTCTTTACTTTCAACTTTCTTTTCTATACATTATTGGTGTTCTCTCACAAGATCTTTTCTATTTTTAGTTATCCATCAGAAATAATAAGCTCAATCTAATAGTTCTCTTATAAAGGTTAGCAGTTGCTAAAATATAACATCATTATAATAGAAAGCAAGTTGTTGGGATATTGAATCAATATCATAATCTGGCTGAGAACTTTCTAGAATATTTGTTTCCTTAATATAAGGTTGATAGTTTGTTGTTTGTACTCACAGGTTTACAGTGAAATATACTATTCTAAGACAAACTAATTTGCAACTTTATTTTCACAACACAAGTTTTCTAAGGTTTTGTTCATTCTTAAGAGTACTTTTAGAGAAAAGTCTAGTTATGAATATGTTATAAAATTCCCTAGACAGTTTTTATGAGTTCTGGATAATAGTAGTTATAGTCATTATTTTGCTACTCAAGTAGTATACACATGACTAGGTGTCTAGTAGTTATCTCTAAGGAGCTAGACTTGTTTCTTAAGCTAAATTATATTATAAATACTATGAAGAATATTACTTTATTACCAAAATTGGCTATTTGGTAGTAGTAATCACCAAAATATATATAAATAATATACAGTAATTGAATAAGAACTCTATTAAGTTCTCCTTATCAATTCAGATAAGAAAAATAAATTAAGTTATATTAGGCTAAGTCACTATACTGGAGATGGTTGATATGTAATTACATAAGCACTGACTATAACAATACAAAATGTTTTATTATAGTTATAGACAATTGCTTGAGTACAAACTAAACAAAGAGAGAATAGAGAAGAGTAGATATACAATAAGAGATCTAGATTCTAAATAAAGATAAATCTGTTAGTACTTACTAAACATGGTCCTAGGATATTCTCTTATAGTAGTTCTTTTTAATTAGAAATTTACTGAAGTATAGTGCTTTTTGTCAAATATATATTCAAGACTAGATAAATGTTATGACTTGGCAAAATGGCTAAGTCAATATTTATATTTATATTTTTTTCTTATTCTTTTCTTTTCTTTTAGTTTTTAGTTAGTTAGTTATATTGGGATATGTAAGATACTAGCTAGGGTTAGGGTTAGTATTTGTATATAAGTAGCTCAAGAATCTAACAGGAACTCTATTGAGCTCTTCTTGTTAACTTGGATAAGGAGTAGGGTTAAGTGTTCACTGCTCAATCTCTATAGTAAATGATCAAAAGTATATTAATAATAGTCACAAGTTAGAGCAGTAAAGTAAAAGATACTTATAGCTAGTAGAACCAAAAGTATAATAGAAGGATGTGACTATAGAGTAATATACTAAGTTCAATTATGAAAAGCATATAGGAAGAACTTCAGAAAGATAAAATATTAGAAGAAAAAAAGGAATTTTTTCTTACCCCTAGCAATAAGGAGAATAGAGATATACATAGACCTTAATCGACAAACTGAGAAACTATATAGTACTTATACTAAATTTAGGAAAAAAGATATAAAAGTTCACAGACTACAAGACTACAATGTATATCTTAATCAAAGAGCCAAACTTATTCACTTCATTCTAGGTTGCAAAGTATGTTTTATCCTTGAGGATACATTCTGTTGTTTAATCTATACAGCTATATCATATCTATATCAATCCAAACA
>Ga0153982_1000404_pt1 | contig 11938 bp, 12 predicted proteins | sample TSGA066MetaG_FD_104743 | JGI IMG/M metagenome (GOLD analysis project Ga0153982, IMG submission 104743) | Attine ant fungus gardens microbial communities from Georgia, USA - TSGA066 MetaG | ecosystem: Host-associated > Fungi > Mycelium > Unclassified | place: USA: Georgia, Alexander Wildlife...
ACGCAAAAGGCCGCCTTCTTGCCGCCCCGGTACGTTATTCGTTGCCCCACTGGTTCAGGAAGGTGGCGATTTCATCAATGCGTTCTTCGCTGATACCGGCTTCGCTGGCCATCTCTTGCTGCGCATCCTCGTCGATCTCTTCGTTATTTGCCAGGCGGTCAAGCAGTAGCTGGAAATAGCGCGCCACAGGCTCACGCTCCGACTCGCTTACCGGCTTTGTCGATTCTGTCGAATACTCATCTGCGATGTCATAAAATTTGATCGGTACTTCTTTCATTAGTTGTCCCCGGAAATTTAGGTCTGTTTGGGCGTTGCCCATAAGGGCTGATGTAAATACTATCACTTTTATTTTATTTTTTTGTTATCCATGCAGCGCTGCGGCCAGCTCGCCAGCTCGCTGAAAATGGGGTATTATCCGCAGCCCTTCTCCAGACGGCAGCCTGATGTCTACCCTTTTCGATTCCTTTATTGCCCCGCCCTGTTATGAAGAGATAGTCACGCTCTGTCAGGACGAACACCTGCTGCTTATTAACAAGCCTGCCGGGCTGCTCAGCCTTTCCGGAAAAAACCCGCAAAACCTCGATTCGGTGCATTACCGGCTGGTCGCGCTTTTTCCCGGCTGCACGCTGGTTCACCGCCTTGATTTTGGCACCTCCGGATTAATGGTCGTCGCCCGCAATAAGGCGATCAATGCCGCTCTCTGTCAGCAGTTCAGCCAGCGCACGGTGAGTAAAGCCTATACCGCGCTGCTTTGCGGACATTTGAAAGACGATGAAGGGGTCATAGAGGCGGCGATAGCCAAAGATCCGGCGCTGTTTCCGCTGATGTCGATTTGCCCGATAAAGGGCAAGCCCGCTCGCTCCCGCTATCGGGTCATTGAGCGCTTTTATCACGAGGCAGAAAATAGGACGCTGTTGCCGCTGTCGCGGGTAGAGCTTATTCCGGAAACCGGGCGCACCCACCAGCTACGCATCCACTGCCAGCAGCTGGGGCACCCTATTTTAGGCTGCGATCTGTATGGCGGTCGCCTGCTGCCGGGAACGGAACAAACGCCGAGGCTGATGTTACACGCCAGCGAGCTGCATTTTGTGCATCCCGTCAGCGGGAAGCTGATTAAAGCCCGCTGCCCCTGCCCGTTCTGACCGCCGCCGAGAGGACTCTTGCTCAGCATGCCGGTTGGGAAGTCTGGCGTCAGGGTTGATTACTGCAATGCCGGTTGGAAAACCTGGCGTCGGGGGTCAATTACCTCGACGCCAGTTGAAAAACCTGGCGTCAAAGTCACTTACCATAACGCCAGTAAAAAAACCGGCGTTGGTTGCCTACCACATTAAATCATCGGGCACTTTGAAATCTGCGTAAGGATCGTCTTCGTCCTGCTCTTCCTGACTCAGCGCGCTGTTTAATACGATGCTGGTTGCGTCTCGCTGCGCGATTTTATCGGCTACGCTGGCAGGGATAATAGCGTATTCGCTCTCGCCACTGGCGTTAACAGCCAGGCGAGCAATGGCAAGGCGACCGTTAATCAGCTGCGTTTGCGTCGCCTTATCAACTTCGATTTTTTTAATCAGGTTATTGTCGGTGAAGTTAAAACCTATATTTCCTCTTGAAATATCGATTTTATTCATTTCAATCAGCTGCTTCACCTGCGCCTTGTACTCTTTCGACAGCGCAGCCTGTTTTTGCTGCTCGTTCAGCAATTTATCGCGCTCAAGCTGGGCTTTTTTATTCTCTTCTACCGCTTCTCTTGCCTCACGCGCCTGCACGCGTGATTTTTTGGCCGTTTTCTGAACCTTAGCCATTTTTTTGCTGGTGACTAATCCAGCTTTAAGCATCTGCTCTTGTAGAGTAAGTTTTGTCATCTTCGTTAAACCTGTTGCATGATGGCCGGGATTTTACCGTAACATCCACGTCTGCCTTATTTTCCGAGCAGTTTCACCGTGGCATCCACGTCAATTTCATCTTCCGAAAAGATCAACGTCGTTCCCTGGAAAGTGGTAATCGCCAGTTTTTTCAGCGAGCGCATTTCGCCAGGCTTAGTCTCTGATTTTGGCCGGATGCTGCCCATCAATACGCCTACTGAAAGCACCCCATTTTCTTTATCAATGCGGGTATCGGCCGGAACTTCCTCATGGTAAACCAGGAAAGACTTGATCGCGGTAAGCTTAAGGCGCTCGCCTGCGATATAGATGTATTTGCTTTCCGGCACCACTTTTACCGCATAAGCCGATAAGCCTTTGCTGTTAGTGGTAGGTTCAAACGTGACCGCCGCATCTTTCTTGATCAGATCAGGATTGGCGACCTTAATCACATGAAAATAACGGTTGTCGCCGTTTTCATCTTTGATAAATCCAAAGCCTTTATCTTTAAACCAGGTTGTGATCGTTCCGTTCATCGCCATTGCTGCCCGTATCGTTTATCTACTCAATTTTCGTGACGCGCAGTGTAAAACACAATGCCTGCGCAGACCACGCCTTTGGTTCAGGTCCCGACGAGAAATTTTGCCGGGCGAGGAGATGGCGGCTAATGCCCGTACAGCGGTCCGGAGATTTATCTGCTGCTAAACGGTCTTTCCGGCAAGGCCGCCGGTAACGAGTCTGTGCTACCAGCGAACCGGCCACGAAAAGCCTGCTCGCTGGCATGGTTCTCTGTGCCGGATTAACGGGTTGCCGTGTCGTCCAGTTCGTTTAAGACAATCTCTTTTGCCGGCAGCGAGGCGAGCTTGTCCTGATAGTCGGCTGACAGATCGGGCAGGCTGGTAAACTGGCCATCCAGAAAAAGGAAGTCTGTTTTACCGGCAATATCTTCCAGCGCTTCGCTTTCCGTGTTCAGTCCTTCGCCCTTTTCGCTGTTGCCATCCATTAGCCAGGAAATTTTGCCCGCTTCACGGGTAAAGGTTCCCAGATCGACGACGTGGCCATCAATATTCTGGGCAAGGATGTGGCCCTCACAAAGGAATAACAGATAGGGCATGCGGTCCCGCTTGCTGGTTTCAGCCATAGTAATCTCCTGGTCGTTTTCTTTACGCTGACAACGGACAGCGCATTGAGAACATCAAGTATAGGTTCTGATTCTGCCATCCGTTTTAACGGCAACTCAGCACGAGACGGCAGAAGATAACTTTGATTCCTCCATAGCCGCAGATGCTAAGGCTGCCACGTTAGTACGGTGTGGACTTACAGCAGATCCTCCCAGGTCATAACCAGCTTTGCCGGTAGCGGATCGGCCAGCAGCGCGGCGTCCGGCTGCCAGCTGTCCCAGTCGCGGAAAGCGGCAAAGTCGAGACCGGTGAGTTTTTCCAGCGAGCTGACCGTCACGCGATAAGCATCAACGTTGGGCGCGGATTCCGCCTGTGCCTGCGGCAGTATGCGACGCGGCGTGTCGAGCAGCTTATCCTGGCTGACCAGCAATGCCGTCGCCTGCGGCTTGCCCTGGGGGCCGATGCGCAGCACCACCTTCCAGAACATCAGCGGCACCGACCAGTCTGCGTACTGCCTGGCCTGATCGTTCAATACCGGCCCGGTCAGCACGCTGATCTGCTTTTTAGTGACCAGCACGCCATATTCCAGAATATAGCGCTCGACGCCCTGCCAGTACTGCTGGCTCTGATTGAACAGGTAATGCTGCTGCGAGCAGTTGGTAAAGTGGAAGGTATCTTTATTAGCCCGCACCGCTTCGGCTGCGGTTCCCCAGGTAGGATCGCTACGGCGGGTAAGATGGCCGCGATCGAACCAGCGGCTGTACTCGCTATAGAAAGCCTGGCCGGTGACGTAGCGGCTGTCGATGCGGCTGTCTTCGTACCAGCTATCCCCTTCCGGTAGCAGCGAGGGCTGGCCGTTTCCGCGATCGATATTGATATAGCGCGCGCCGTCGATATTAACGGCGCTGAAAAAGGCCAGCCGCCGTTCGGCGTTCATAATCAGTGAAAAGTGCTCATAGTTAAGCAGCGCCGCCGTGCCCTTGCTGCCGTCGCGCAACGGAGCCACTTCGGCTGCACGAGGAGCGACAATGTCGGCCAGGTTAATCGGATGCCCGCCCAGAAAATCGGCCTGGAAGCCGTCGCGATTGCCATAGTTGGCGTCCGGTGCGGCTGCGCTGGCTACCGTACGCAGCGGCGTGACGTCAGCGGTTAGCGCCTGCATTAGCTGTGCCTGCATGGCGGCGTCCAGCTGCGGCAGTTCGCCCTTCAGCCAGTCGGTTAATGCGCTGATGCGGATGCCTTCGTTAAGCCATTCGCCATTGCTTTCCACGCTGCCATGATGCAGCGCAACCAGCTGCCAGCTGTCGTTAAAGACCGGCGCGCCAGATGAGCCGCCCTCGGTGTCGGCTTCATAGTGCAAAAACTGTTCGTGACGTGCCAGCAAGGTGTTATTGCGTAGGGTAACCTGCTGCGGTGCGCCGCCGGGATGATGGATCAGATTGAGGCTGATACCCAGCGCATGCTTATCGTTGCGATCGCTCAGGTTAAGAGGAACAGGATTTTCGCCGCTGCCGCTGAGGGCTTCGCCCAGCGCGACCAGCGTACAGTCAAAGCTTTCCGTTGGGCTGGTCAGCCAGAAGCGTTCCGGATCGATACTGTACAGAAGGCCGTCAGCAATTGCGCCCGTTTCGCTCTGGTGATAACCAAACTGTAGGGTAATCGCCCCCTGCTTTGGCGGTTCCGGCAGAAGATGGTGATTGGTAACAAACAGGCCGCCATACGTTAAAAAGCCGCTGCCTTTTGGCACGCCGTCTTCGCGCACCAGCGCCACGGCCCGCGCCGCGCTCAATCCCTGTTGCAAAAAGGAGATCGGTAGCAGATCGTTGGTTTCACCGGTAATAATGCCCTGCCTGGCGCGTTGCTGAAAGGCGTAACGCTGGGCGCGTCCTCGATCCGGCTCTGCCTGGCCGCCTTTTTTCAGGGCGGCGCGCGTTTGCTGCCGCTGCTTTGCGGTTAACGTCAGCCGCGAGGCGATTAGCTCTTTGCTTTTCATCCGTTTCTCCGTGGTAAAAGGTAAGCCCCTTTAACCATAGCCGCTGGTGATAAGCATGGTGTGACGGAAAAAATAGCCTGATGAAATTCGGCCCCCCCTTTTTTTGCAAAAGTATCATAATTGCAGAGTATGAGCAGACGCGCAGCGGTTTTCAGACTGCGGATAAAACCGGGCATGGCTTTTTTGGTCATCAACGCTGACAATAACATCCCTCGCGCTAATTGACGGACAGATAAGAGGTTATGACATGCAACAAGGACCACTCACGGCCGAAGAACTGGAATGGCTTGACGATATACTGGCGCAGTACGGCACCGACGACGCGGTGCTGGATGCATCTGAGCTGGACGGGCTGTTAACCGCCGTGCTCTCTGCGCCGGAGACCATTTCCCCTGAGCGCCTGCAGGTAATGATCTGGGGGGGCGAAAATCATTTTCCGGCATGGGATACGGTCGATCAGGAGCGCTTTAACGGGCTGGTGACGCAACATCTGAACGATATTGCCGAACGCCTGAGGGATTATCCGGAACAGTTCGAACCGCTTTTCGGCACCAGCAGCGTGGAAGATCTGGAAGTGACTATCGTGGAAGAGTGGTGCATCGGCTATATGCGAGGCGTCGAGCTGAGCGACTGGTCGGCGCTGCCGGAACATTTGCAGCCTGCGCTACACGCCATCGCGCTGCACGGTCGGGAAGAGAATTTTACCGAGCTGGAAAAGATGACGGCAGAAGAGTTTGAGCAAAGCGTGGAGTCAATCCGTCACGCCGCGCTGGAGCTGGCCGGTAACTGGCCGCTGCACTAGTGACAAAGCCGCGCTGCTGAAGGCGCGGCCTGCAAGGTTAAAGTGCACAGTTCATTCCAGTAGCTGTAGCGCAAGGTCAGTCGATAGCGGTTATTTTTCACCATAGCTCCTTGCGCGCAGCCAGCTGGTTTCAAAGCCGTAAAGCTGGCTGACGGGCAGCAGGGATTCCGTCATCCGGGAGGGATCGGGATACTCTTCCTGCGACACCGGCAGAGAAAGCCAGCCGGAAACAGCACTCATATATTTTCTGAAAGAAGCGAACAGTTTCATAACCTTCTCCTGCGATGCCGAAACAAGAATGCGATAGGGAAGATTTAAACGCAGGCGCGGCCAGGAGGGAAATACCATATTGTTCCGACTTTTGCCGGAAATCGGCTTAGCGCTTAACGGCTACGTTAAAGCAACAGGCGTGCTGTAAAAATGCTGGCTTCAGCCAACACAGATAAAGGCTTCCCTCACCTTTCAGGCTTATCCATGCTCAGGCCGTGCCGATTAGCCCTTCTTTAAAATGCTGCAACAGAAAATCGACATACAGACGAATTTTAGGAAGCTGCTGGCGATCGGCAAAAGTCAGAATATGAACCGGCTTAGTCGGTGGTTGCCACTCTGGCAGCAAGGCAACCAGCCTGCCCTGCCGCAAATCCTCCGCCAGCAGCACCTCCGGCTGCATCAGGATCCCAAGACCATTTAATGCCGCATTGCGCAACGCCTCTCCGTTATTGACCGCCATCACTACATTTACCGCCACCTTAAGTAGTTTACCGTCGCGCTCCAGCAGCCACTCGCTGCCTGCCACAGGATGGGCAAAGCCAAGGCAGCGGTGAGCGCTAAGCTGTTCGGGGATGAGCGGCGTTCCGGCTTGTGCAAGATAGGCCGGGCTGGCGCAAATAACCGAGCGATAGGGTGATAAAGATCGAGCAACCAGCGAGTTAACATGCTCCAGCTCGCCAATTTTTATCATCACGTCTACGCCTTCTTCCGCCATATCCACTGGCCTGTCGCTCAGCACCATATCCAGCGTTACTTCAGGCCAGGCCGTCAGAAACAGCGCGCTAACCCTTGAGAGTGCATGCACACCAAACGAAACCGGACAAAGCACTTTCAGGCGGCCACGCGGATTCTGATGCAGCGTAAGCGCGACGGATTCCGCTTCTTCAATATCGGCAAGGATCTGCCGACAGCGCTGATAATAAGCCTGACCAAAATCGGTCAGGCTCTGGCGACGCGTGGTGCGATTTAACAGGCGAGTACCAAGATGCTGCTCCAGCGCTTTGATATGTAAGCCAACCATCGTACCGCTGAGCCGCATTTCCTCCGCAACGGCGTTAAAACTGCCGCGCTCCACCACGCGTACAAATACCGTCATACTTTCCAGTTTGTTCACAATTGCAAAGTTATCCTTGTGAAAGAGTCAATAATAACGCTGTTTATCAATAAAAACGGACAAATTTCCTCTGGTCTGGCACCCGTAATCAGTGCTGGCGTTACTTATTCATGGCTGTTTCTTTATGCTTCACGCACGTTATTGCGCTTGCTGGTGCCTGGCCGAATAACAAACAATAGCCAGCTTGCCAGCAGTAATAATCCCCCACCCACCACCGTAACTTTCACATTTGTTGCGTCAAGGGATCCGCCAACCAGCATCACTAATAGCGTAGCCAGCGCCTGAATTGAACTCACTGAGCCCATGATCTCGCCCTGCTCATTTTCTGGTACAAGGCTGGAGAGGCCGCTAATTAAACCGGTGAGCGCAAATCCGATGGAAGTAACAAAAAGCGTAATTAAAATATGTAACAGAACCAGACTCTGGACAGTTACAATCGCCAGGACAGCAAACGCAGTAATAATCAGTGAGTAACGTACCATGCTGTCCGGCTTTGCTTTTTTTGCAACATTCCTCACCACAAAATACTGGAATAAAGCATAGGTTGCGCCCATCGAAGCGAGAAAACTATCAGTCTGGAACGCATTAAAATGATAAATATCTAACAGATAGGCTGGTAAAAATGCTTCAAATAACACCCACCCGGCAACAAAAATGGTCCAGATAATAAAAGGCCCTTTCAAATCTCCATGGCTGTATGCTTTTGCTATCTGCGACAAGCCAGAAAAGATATTTAATTTTTCCTGCGTATGCTTTTTCAGCGTATCCGGATAAGCGACCAGCGTATAAATAAAGAGCAAACTAAAGATAACGGCCATAACGGCGAAAGGGGTAATATAACCGCTGTATTGCGCTACCCGAAATGTGGTTAGCCACCCTCCCGCAGGTGGCCCAACGACCCAGGCTAATCCCAGAGCTGTCTGGATCATCGACAGGTTTTTTGTTTTGTTACCCGGCGTGCTGATATCCGCCATACTGGCCTGCGCAATAGCCACGTTTCCCGCCATCATGCCCGCCGCCAGGCGACCGATCAGCAGCATCATGGCACCTGCACAAAAGATGGCATAAGCGCTGGTAGCAAAAGCGAGCGCGGTTCCCGCCACGGTAATCAGCATAATTTTCCTGCGGCCATAAATATCCGATAGCTTGCCCAACAGCGAAGCGCCAAAAAACTGCCCAAGGGGGTAAATGCCCAGAAAAACACCCAGCATCGCTATTTTTTGCTGAGGCTGCCAGTCCGCAGGAAAAAGTGATACCGCGTTCGAAATAATAATATGCGGAAATATGGCTACTACCATTCCCATACCGATAAAATCTAATAACGCAACTATAACCAGATACCAGCAGATAGCGCCTGCATTTTTTCTCATTCTTACATCCTTGATTTAAGGTTTTCTCAGACAATAAAATAATTATGTACTGGTGCGGACAACAGCAGACAGGCTGTTGTCATTTACTTATTGCTTGCACAATATTAAGCCGCTTTATAACCTATATATTTATATTTCCTATACAGGAAAGAGATAATTCAATGCGTTTTATTATGCCTTTCAGCGCTGTATTAGTAATTCAGGAAAATATGGCCGTCAATAATTTCACATGAAAACATAACCAGAAGTAACCAACAGCAATAATGCTGAGAGTCAATTAAATGCGAGAGTAAAACGATATTAAGTAAAAACGTGTGTTAAATGAAACTAAAAAATTCAAAAAGTATCAAAACAAATCATTTTGTCTATTCAGAGCTTTATATTTACAAGCAGGCGTTGCCGCACTGGCAAGCGTAACTTGATAAAGAACCACCAGCCAGCATCAGCAAAAAACATTATTAAATAACTCTTTGTTTTATTTCTTAAATTTCTTAGGGTGCTGCGAAAATAGTTTCCATAAGTAACAGGGAGAAACAAAGAGTTTATAGCATCCTGATTTATAACCCCGGATCGACGCACCGCTTCCTGACAGGCAAAGGTAAACGGACCTGCCGTGATGCTTTGTAAGCCAGATCCACTTCTTGTCCCTGAAAAGGTTGCCGGAAATCGCCTCAGGATTTTTATGGTATCCTTGCGGCTTCAGCCGTAAGGCTCTGGATTATGGATTGACTGATTTGCTATGCCCGCTATCGCCAAACGAAAAAACGATCCTGAAGGACTAAAAAAGCGCATTCTTGCCGGTGCACTGGCTACTTTTGCCGAGTTCGGCCTGCAGGGTGCGCGTATGGAACAGATCGCTGACCATGCCGACACCACCAAGCGGATGGTGGTTTACCATTTCGGCAATAAAGAGAACCTTTATATGGCCGTGCTGGAGCAGGTTTACCAGGCTATTCGCCAGCACGAAACCGGGCTAAACCTGTCCGAGCTGCCGCCGCGGCTGGCAATGCAGAAACTGGCTGAGGCCAGCTTTGACTATCACCTTTCCCATCCTGATTTTATGCGTCTGGTCTGTAGCGAAAACCTGATGCGCGGCCGCTATATCAGCCAGTCGGCACGGATTAAAGCACTAAACCAGAGCGCGCTCGACGTGCTGGAAGAGATTCTGTCGCGCGGCAAAGCCGCTGGTGTCTTTACCGCTCAGGCCGATACGATTGACGTGCATCGCCTGATCAGCAGCATTTGCACGCATAACGTTTCTAACCGCTACACCTTTAACACCCTGTTTGGCGGTGATGAAAGCGAGCAGCAAAGTATTGCCCGTAACCGCCAGCTGGTCGTCGACGCCACGCTGCGCTATTTGTGCCCTGAAGCAGTGCAATCTTGTACAATTAACAAATAAGTTGTACAACTTTTTTAGGGTAACAGCTATTGTTCCAGGGCGATTCAGCTACGCTTATTAAGGTTAATCGCTGAAGAACCCCCGCATTCACTTACTGACAGGCCTTATGCCAGGAGCTGCCAATGGCACGCCATAATCCCGGTTATCCACGCCGTAAGCCGGACATTGAAGAAGGCAAAATAGTGAACTGGGCGCAAAACGCCACGCTGGCGGACAGCCGTGCCGTTAGCGCCCCCCAAACAGAAGAAGAACTCTGCCGTCTCGTTGCTGCCAGCACGGGAAAAATCCGCGTGATGGGCAGCAAAATGTCGCCGGGCCGCATGCTTAAGCTGACGGCAGAGGGCGACACGTTGTTAGACCTTCGTCATCTGCGCGGCCTGATCGCCATGGACGATAACAGCGCGACCTTTGGCGGCAGTACGCCGATGCACGAAATCTATGAAATCCTGACTGCCGAAGGCAAAATGCTGCCCTCTTCGCCCGGCGTTATCGCCTCGCAGACGCTGGCGGGCGCGCTGGCCACCGGTACGCACGGTCAGGGACTGCAGCAAAGCTCTATCGCCGATGAGGCGCTGAGCATCCGCATGGTGCTGGCAGATGGCTCAGTGATGAACTTTGACCGTAGCCATCCCGATTTTCATGCCGTCCAGTTAGGTATGGGCGTGCTGGGTATCGTTACCCAGGTCACGCTGCGCACCACTGCATCACTGATTTATACCTGTTTTAAAAACGCGGTCAGCGGCGATACGCTGGAGCAAGACCTGCTGGACTGGAACCATAATTATGCGCTGAGCAAAGCCTGGTGGTTCCCCAATGAAAACCAGGTGCACGTCTGGGCCGCGCGCGAAGCCAATAGCGAAGAAATCGCGCAGTACCAGGCGAATAACCATGACCTGGTGAAGCAGGAAGAGACCAGCGATGCGATGAATGAAACCATCGAGCAAACGCTGGAGCATATGCGCAGCGATACCAAAATCGTTGACGAAAACGGTAAGCCTTTCCGCACCGTGACGCGCTTTAAAGATTTTTCGGACGTTACCGGCGACGTTTATCAGGTTTTTTGTCGCGGTATCGCCACGCCGCAGATCAACGTCGAGATCGGCATTCCGCTGGCACGGGCGGGTGAGGTCATTCGCAAGATCAAAGACTGGCATAGCGAAACGCAGCCGCATATGCACTACCCGATTATTCTGCGCTGTACCGGGCCTTCTGAGAGCTGGCTCAGCCCCTCATATGGCGCGGATACCTGCTTCTTTGGGTTTGTGGTTTATTACGCCGAAGACGGTTCGCTTTCTGAAGAAGGCGTGAGCTTCTTACAGGCGGTTGAAAAGATTTTAGCGGCCGAAGGCGGTCGACCACACTGGGGCAAATATTTTGACGAGGCGCTCTATAACTGGCCGGAAATTTATCCGCAGTGGCAGGCCTTCCGTCAGGCGCGTGAAATCCTTGATCCACAGCAGAAATTTACTAATGCGTTTACCGCAGAACTTTTTGAAGGAGAAGGCCAATGATGGCATGGGCAACCCTGTTAACGCAGCCAGGCTACCTGGCAGGCGTCAGGGCGCTAAACAGATCGCTTAAGAAAAGCGGCAGCCGCTACCCGCTGGTGGTAATGGCCACGGAAAATATCGACGCGCACGCCAGGGAAGTTCTGGAGAAAGAAGGCTGTCTGGTGCGCGAAGTGCAGCCGGTCAGCCCCGACAGCAACCTGCAACAGCACTACGCCAACGCGCGTTTTTCCGAAGTCTGGACCAAGCTGGCGGTCTGGCAGCTTACCGAGTTTGAGCGCATTGTGTTTCTGGATGCCGATATGCTGGTGGTACAGAATATGGATGAGCTGTTCGGGATGCCGCTGGCTGAAGATCAGATCGCCGCCTGCCACGCCTGCCGCTGCAATCCAAATAAAATTGCCAGCTATCCAAAAAGCTGGACGCCGGAAAACTGTTTCTACAGCTACTGTCGCGGCCTGGAGCATACCGAACAGCCGGATGAAGTGGATAACTACCTGAA
>Ga0153982_1000405_pt1 | contig 11922 bp, 7 predicted proteins | sample TSGA066MetaG_FD_104743 | JGI IMG/M metagenome (GOLD analysis project Ga0153982, IMG submission 104743) | Attine ant fungus gardens microbial communities from Georgia, USA - TSGA066 MetaG | ecosystem: Host-associated > Fungi > Mycelium > Unclassified | place: USA: Georgia, Alexander Wildlife...
AGTTCTGTTATAAATCTGTTATGAAATTCTCTAGACAATCTCTATGAGGTTTCTGTAGTGGTGGTCACAGCCACTACTCTGCTACTCAAGTCATATGCTCGAGTCCACGACTGGGCATCTAATGGATATCTTTGGAGGGCCGAACTCGTCTCTTGAGCTGGTTATTCTTGTTATTAAGGTGTAAAATGTCACTTATTTTGCCTAAACATTTGTACGGCGTAACACCGGACTTAGTATAAGTACTCCAGTAATTACATCCTAGTTCCTTAGTTCGTAGATTAAAGTCATTTACGTCTTTAATATCTATCCCTACTCCTATCAAATCTATATACTACTCCTCTCCTAATCTCCTGACAACAATTCTGTCCTCCTGAAATACACAACCACACACACAACAGCAGATCGAGGCACAGCGCACGAGCTGAGGCCAAGGTTGTTCCCCTACTTTGTTGTCAACTCCCTTCCACTCTGGAGTAATTCCGCTCCACTTTGGGTCACTCTACTCCCGCTCCACACGTTCTTGACATCTAGCAGCATAACAGTGAGTCAATGTGAAGTCATATCATAACTGCAATGGAAGAAAACTGGATCTTGGAGAAGTGAGAGGATATAGAAGATATAGTGAGAAGAGTAAGAAAGTTAGGAAGAGAAGTAGAAGAGAGGTTTGATGAAGACAATGTGCTCGAGAGCAAAATGACTCAAGACTGTCATCTCTCTTTACAGCCTGGCAAGAGGCTTGAGAACTGCCTATTATGCAAGGGAGGATTTCCGGAGTAGGGTTAGAAGAGTAGGGAGTAGTCACTAAGTGTTTGGAAGAGACACCACCTCATTATTTTGGCCTTCTTATGTTTGGGAATTTGGGGGTTTTCTTTGTCTTACTTTCTTTGTTATCTTGCTGCTTTGTAATCCTAATAAAATACTCTAGGGCACAGAAGGGAAATCAAGCATCATACCCCCATTATCATTCCTGTCTGTTGCTCTAGAGCTTAATGGCTATTTGAGTAACTAAGTCTCTATTTTCTAAGTTTTCTCCTTTATTTCTTAAAAACCACCAAAACCCCTCCCTTGAAGGGAAATTCAAGCCCCAATGGACTTGGGCATTTACTTATGCTAGAAGCTAACCACTTTCTATATGTTTTTGGAGTAGGCTTCCAGTTGTATAGTTAGCTAAAGAAGAGCCTACATAATGGCATAGGAGTTCTAAGTAGTACTGCTATATTGATGGTAAGCTAGGCTACTAGACTAGGTTAGGGCAGTAGTGTCATGGTGCAAGACAAACATGCATCTTAGGGATCCTATTATGGTGAGATCAACCTCAAATGGATTCTTAAAAAACTTTATTATAATTTCTTTCAGTTATTCAAGTTTTTCCCCTCTATTTCCCCTTTTTCAAGCTCTTTTTGTTTATTTGATTGTCTCCCCAGTGCCTACTTGTTTAGTGTACAATTGTGAAACATCTTAGAGATTCTATTACTTTCATTTGTTATCACCTTTGTTTGTGATCAATTCCCTTTGATCCCCATCACTGGGATCTCATAAATCAGAGAGATACCATGACATTTATTAACAACATCTTAGTGGCTACAGACATAGAGAAGGGATATAATGAATTAGTAAAGGAAGTGTTGAAAAGACTAGAGGAAAATGACCTATTTGTGAAATCAAAGAAGTATAAATGAAAAGTAAGAAAAGTGGAATTCCTGGGAGTAGTAATTGGCCTAAGAGGAGTAGAAATGCAGAAAGAAAAAGTGGAAGGAGTATTGAACTGACCAGTACCTAGAAATGTTAAACAAGTACAAAAGTTTTTAGGCCTTGCCAACTATTACAGGAGGTTCATCAAGGACTTTGCAAAGATAGCAGCCCTGTTACATATACTGGTCAGGAAAGAACAAAAGTAGAAGTAGGAAAGGGAGTAGAAAAAAGCATTTGGAAGGTTAAAGATGGAGTTTATCACAGAACTAGTTTTAGCTATCCCAGACATAGACAAGGAAATAAGAGTGGAGGCAGATACATCAGACTATGTGACAGGAGGGTATTATTGACAAAATGTGAAAATGGAAAGTGGAGGCCAGTGGCTTTCATTTCTAAATCATTAAATGCCCCTAAGCAAAACTATGAAATTCATGACAAAGAAATGTTGGCAGTTATTAGATGCCTAGAAGCATGGAGGCATTACCTAGAAGAAGCAAAACTAGAGTTTGAAATTTGGACAGATCACAAAAATCTCTAATATTTCATGATGAGTCAAAAGCTGAACTGAAAACAAGCAAGATGGACCTTATACCTATCACAATTCAACTTCACATTGAAACATGCTCCAGGAAAAAGCATAGGTAAAGCCAACGGTAATAGGAATTAAAGAGAATTGATCACTAGACAAAAGTAATAACAAATAAAAGAAACAAAATCTCTGAGATGTTTCACAATTGTTTACTAAACAAGTAGACACTGGAAATATAATCAAATAAGAAAAGAGAGCTTATAAAAAAAAGGAATGGTAAGAGAAACTCAAATAACTGAAAGAAGTTGAAGTAATATTTTTAATAAATCCACTTGAGGTTGTTCTTACCATAATAGGATCTCTAAGGTACACATTTGTCTCGCACTGTGACACTACTGCCCTTATCTAGTCTAGTAGTCTAGCTTGCCATCAATACAGCAGATCTACCTAGAACTCCCATGCCATCATATAGGCTCTACTTTAGCTGACTGTACAACTGGAAGCCTACTCCAAAAATATGTAGCAAGTGGTTAGCTCCTAGCATAAGCAAATGCCCAAGTCCATTAGGGCTTGAATTTCCCTCTGAGGGAAGGGTTTTGGTGGTTTTAGAAAATAAACAAAGAAGCTTAGAAAAATAGAGACTTAATCACTCAATTAGCTGTTAAGCTCTAGAGCAACAGAGAGGGATAATGATAGGGGTATAATGCTTTGATTTCCCTTCTGTGTCCTAGAGGATTACAAAGCAGTGAGATACCAAAGAAAATGACACAAAGAAAACCTCTAAATTCCCAAAGATAGTAAGGCCAAAATGATGAGGCAGCACCTCTCCTGAACACTTGGTGACCACTCCCTGCTCTTCTAACCCTACTCCTGGAATCCTTCTTTGTGCAATGAATGGCTCTCAAGCCTTTTCATGGACTGTAGAGAGAGGCAGTGATCTTGAGTCATCTTGCTCTCAAGTGCATTGTCTTCATCAAACCTTTTTTCTATCTCTCTTCCCAACTTTCCTAGTCTTCTCACTGTCTCTTCTACATCTGCTCACTCCTCTGAGTTCTAGTCTTCTTCTATTGTAATTGCAATGCAATTCTTGTGAGGACTCAGCTTTCTTGTTCTTGCTATAATTAGCCATCAGCAATAATGGTGCAGATCTAATGGTAACTGTGCTTGACATAGTACTGCTAGCCACTGAGATATGATGTCATTTTGTTAAGGGTTAATCTCCAAAGTTCCTTTCTGCTATCAAGAGCACTCTAGAAGAGTGTTTTGTTATAAATCTGATATGGGATGTCTGAGCAAGCATCTATGAGGTCTCTATAGCAGTAATTATAGCCACTACTCTGCTACTCAAGTAGTATGCTCGAGCCTATGACTTAGCATCTAAGGAACATTTCTGAGGGACTGAACTCATTTCTTGAGTTGGTTATTCTCATTAATATGGTTAAAAATGCCACTCATATTGTTTAAATGGCTGTCTGGCATGACAATGGACTAAGTAGAAGACCAGATTGGCAGGAGGGAGTAAAAAAGAATAATGAGGACCAGATGTTGATAAAGCTAGAATGGATTAGGGGAGCAGAAACACTAGTAGAAAAAAGAGACTTAAGAAAGAGGATCCAGAAAGCACAGAAGGGAGATTGTCATGACTTGGCAAAATAGCTAAGTCATTATTTATATTTCTTTTCTTTTCTTTTTCTTTTATCTTGGACTTATTACACAGAAAGGAGTGTGGGAAAGTGTTACATCACAAGTATCACACAGGCATAGTCACATAACAGGAAGTCACAGTGTTACATCACATGACATCACATAATAGGTCACATGATAGGCATGGAAAAGTAGTGCACAGACCATATAGTAGTTGTATAAGTAGTATAGAGAATCCAATAGGAACTTTATCAAGTTCTCTTTGTCAATCGCTGAACAAAGAGTAGTTGGCTTTATTCCAGCTTGGAGTTTAGCTTTCTTACAGAGATGAAAGGGTAGTAAAAGCGGTGGAGGAGTTTAAAAGGGTAGTAAAAGCAGTAAAGGAATTTAAAAGGGTAGGGATGAAATCATTGAAAGATAAGAAATAGGAGATAGAAGATAGAGTAGTCATGAAAAAGAGACAAATATACATACCAAAAGAAAAACTGAGGGGAGAAGTAATCTGGCTATACCACAATACCCCAGTAGGAGAAGGTGGAAAACAATAGAATTGATTACTAGGAATTATTGATGGCCAGGAGTAACAAAAGAAGTAAGGAGATACATGGATGGATGTGATGCCTGCCAGAGATACAAAAACAGGAGTAAAGCCCCAGCAGGGAAACTTATGCTTAATGCAATTTCAGAGAAACCATAGAGCCATATCTCAGCTGACTTTATTACCAAGTTACTGCTTGCTCAAGGATATGACGCAATATTGGTAGTATATGATTGATTTAGTAAAATAGCCCACTTCATAGCAACAACAGAGAAGACATCAGCAGAAAGACTCGCCAAGCTGTTTAGAGACCATGTGTAGAGATTGCATAGACTTTCAGAAAACATTGCATCTGATAGAGGAGTACAATTTATGACAAGGATGATAAAAGAGTTGAACAGCCTACTGGGAATTCAGACAAAACTATCTATAGCCTACTACTCCTAGACAGATGGCCAAACAGAAAGGGTAAACCAGGAGCTGGAACAATATTTAAGGGTCTTTATTGACTATAGACAAGAACAGTGGCCTGATTAGTTGAGGACCACCAAATTTGCATACAATAATAAAATCCACTTGGCAACTAAAGTATTCTCTTTCAAAGCTAACTATGGTCAAGACCCAAGAATGGGGTTTGAGAGAAGAAGAAAAGAAAAATACAAGGTAGCAAGAAAGTTTATAGAAAAAATAAAAAAAATCCAAGAAGAAGCAAAAGTGGTGTTGGAAAAAGCACAAGAGAAGATGAGTGTTAACGTTAGGCTGTAAAGAACTTAGAGTTCACCCTAGGTAGATGTTTGTTAGGGAACCACTCAGAGGCGATCACCCTTCAAGCTAATGGATAGTCCTGGAAGCTAAGTTGAGATTCAAGTAAAGTATATCTACGACAGCTTGCTAGTATATATACTTCTACACTAGACGATCACACGCACTATCACATGAGCGCATGGATCAGTAATCACAATGTCCTATTAATAGAATAGAAGGCGTTGCACTGCATGACACAGACAGAGAGAAGATAGGAATGATGGGAATGCATACACGTACTGTTACTGGGCCACTAATAGAACAGACCCTCAATACTGACTAAGCACCACCCTAGATGTCCCCTTACAATGTTCAGAAAGAACTCAATAGAGTTCCCCATTGTATTCTTTATACTACTTATACTATTCTTACATGCCCTGTATACTAAAGTCCCACAGTTACATGTCCTTGTGGAATATTCTACAATCACCTGATTTAATCACATGATATGGTTTACTTAAGGTTTCTGTGCTATTTATAGTTTTATTCCATTATATGTCTTGAGATTGTGAACCAACTGTTCAAATGTATAGGAAGTTATTTCCTTTCTGAGGCTCTCATAACATCATCTTAGATTTTGGGTCAAGTATATACATACTATTCCAGCAAAACTAGTTTGTGAACATGGGAAATAGCAGACCTTAACTGAGCACTAGCATTCTACTGATGGATATGAGCTTATGCTGCAAGCATGAGAGATAGATGATGGGTCAAGACAACATGCCACTGTTTTGAGTCCTAGTTGAACACAGGAAACATCTTTGTGTGCTACTGTTCAGAGTGGTGATTGAGAAGACTCAACTCTCAACAATCCTAGACTTGCCTAACTCAAGGCCCTGCAGAAAGTGGATAAAATGCATTGACAAAAGATGATTAAGAAAGAAGAAAAGGAGGTAGGAAACCTGCTGGAGTAAGAAAACAAGGTGTGTTTTGTCCTTAGTCAAAGTGCTGAAAGGTGTTCAAATATGTGAACAGGAGAGTAGGACAAGCTTGCTGCTCTACTCAAGTTTTTGCTCTCTTAAGACACATTCCAGTTCTGTGAGTCTAAAGACATGCAACTACAATTGTTGGATCAAAGGGACTATAATTTGGAACCAGAGATAGACAACCCATAAGTCTGCAGTTTTGTGACTATCAAACACTAAATTTCAATCTCCAATCATAAATACACTTTGATGCATGGATACCCAACATATATTCAGAAAGAATACGTATAGCCAGCTATTTGTTTCATGATTGTCTTGGAACCAACCAGATTTGTCATTGTAGTCAGCATCACTGCTTCCAATGAGAACATCAGCCATCCAGTGGGTGTGATCATTGTGCATGTTTCTGAGCATGGTAACAATTCTAATGTAGTCCTCTTTGCTAGGCAGCTGTAGGGCATGTGTTGGGAAATCAAGCCGACACTGTGATCCAGTGGAATTTTTGGGAAGTATCTAGAATAGTTCTTTAGTATATAAGTTTGTAATTTGTTATGTTCACTCATTGGTTTGCAATGGAATACCCCTTATTCCAAGTCAAACCAATGTGCAACTAGGTTTCTGTGACAACAAGTCTACCAAGAAGCCAAAGAGCGGCCTGTTTCAACCTTGCAGTTGTTTTCCTATTTGGAACCCTGTTTGCAGGAAGAAATTGCACTCAGAAAGAGGGTGAAGAATCAGCGAGAGGAGGATTGTGGGGGTGATGGTGGATGTGCCCATCAGTGGCAGCTTAATGGTCCTTTGTTGCTTATTTACAGCTGTTGTGATATTTTCATTCATTTGATGCTGCTGAAATTGTTAAAGGACATCTACGACTCTTATACAATATCACAAAGGGCTTGTACATTTGTTACTAGATCTGGCTCTACTTGAACTGCTCGGTATACTTGGACTACCCTCAAGGTAAGAATTCTCTCCCGTTGGGTCGCTTATTGCTCATCGTGTCATGTGGGCCAGTCTGTGGGCGACTCACATGTCATTGGGCGCGGGATCTCGAACGGCACACACAACGTGATCTAATGCAGCGTGCATTGTATTTTGTGATGGGTGCGACCACTGTGGATAGGAATGTGATCTGAGTGGTCTTGTAGATCGTCTTGGGTGTACTTCCATCTGTGCTGCATCTTGCTCCAGACTTCACAGTCCCCATAAATAACGACGTTGGCAATGCCCTCATCAGCAACTCCGAGACTTTTTCTGTCATCGCCGTCGTCCCCCTCTCTCCGCCATCCAACAATGCCACCCCAACCCTCACGGAGTGGAACACAGCTGTACAATTCTTTCATGTCGCAAAGCCGGCAACGCGCAGCTCGAACCAGGCCTGTCACATCTCTCCTCACCCATATAAAACCCCTGCACGGTCACCCCCACGACCCTCCTCTCTCCGATTCTCCACCCTCTTTCCGAGTCCAATATCTCCCTGCAGACGGGATCCCAAATAGGGAAAAACTGTAAGATCCAAACGGGCCTCTCTTGGACTTCTCGATGGACTTGCTCGTGATACCCTATGGCCAGCCAGGGAAAGACGATATCAGGATTGTCACCATGCTCGAAGACATAACTCATGATCGCACCCCATGGACAGCCGACATTCTCGTTGGAAGCAGTGATACTGACTACAACGGCAAATTCGGTTGGTCCCAAGACAGTCATGGAACAAATCCTCTGCCAGAAGTAGTTCGTCACTCTTATCTCGATAATCATTAATTCAGATGTGTATCGTGTCTAGTCCATGTGGACTGGTCTTGCTCCTTCTAGACTCATGTCGTTCGCATTGGCCTCGTATGTTGGATGTTCTATGCTTCTGTACCCATCTGACGAACATGCATCGCAGTAGATCTATGATTAGAGACCGAAATCTAGTGTTTGATAGTTCTGAAACTATTACTTAGGAATCTACTATGCAAATTGTGGTTTTGTAACCGTGTTCAAGATGCCTACGGTTTTTGTTTGAATACTACAATGTACACATTTGTATTGACTCCTTGCACTTGATATAGGTAGCTCTCCCCTCGTTTTGTGATAGCAGGAATCACTCGTTGTGCTTGTAGTAGTGTTCTTCCAATCTATATCTCGAACACCAAAGCTTGTGATGCCCGCGTGCAAGTTTATGGCTTGTGTATATCTGCTTCCAAATTCTATACCTTTGATTCAACAATCGTAGTGGGTGGCTTTAGACTAGCTGAAGTGGAAACATGTCTCGAGACACCAAGAGAACAAAAACATGAGCAGAGCAACGAGCTCGTCCTACTACTCTCCTGTTCACGTATTTGAACACCTTCAAGCACTTCGGCTGAGGACAAGACACACCTTGTTTTCTTACTCCAGCAGGTTTCCTACCTCCTTCTCCTTTTGCTCGAGTTCTCTCAACCACCCTTTGTCGATGCATTCTGTCCATTTTCTGCCGAATCTTGAGTTAGACAAGTCCAGGATTGTTGAGATTTGGGATCCCTCAATCACCACTCTGGACGATGGCACGTACAGATCTTTCCTGTTCTCGACTGGGACCCAAAACAGGGGCTCGTCATCCTGACCCATCATCCATCCATCCATCATGCCTTGTAGCATCAGCTCATATCCATGAGTGTAATTCCGGTGCTCAACTGTGGGATTTGTTATTTCCCAGATTCTCAAACCAAAGTTGCGGGAATAGTAGGCCAACGCTGTTCCACCTCGTATGAACGCCATATGTGTGGCTGCTGAACCCCAAATCTGAGCATGCAGATGGCCGGTATAGACATCAAAGAGACATATTACACTTTCATGTCTCAACTTTAGAGCAATGAGTCTCTCGCCAAGGGAACGGACAACAAGAGCAGGTGAGAGGGCAATTTTTTCCACCCTGGACGTTGGAAACCTGGAAATGAGTTGGCCAGTTCGCGTGTCCCACACTCGGACGTGGGAGTCTTCGTCAGACCAACATGCGAAGAGTTTCCCGTCGGGTGAGTACTCAGGAAAGGGATCGTCGCGAATATGCACTTGATCGTCAAAGTTGACAGGGTCAAACTGGGCAGTGTCGTGATTCCATGAATAACATGAGGTGGAGTAATCTACAGACACGATGACGACGGTCAAGCCATCGGGTGCCACGTATGGGGAGCCGTTTCTGAAGTCTAAAGAATACGTGCATTCGAAACCTGCAGGATTCTGCCGATGCCAAACTTGCAGTAATGCTGAGTCATCACCAAAGACCGCGCATATGACCGGGTCGCTGCATGTTCGGAAGGCGACCTTCCCAAACCGGACATCCTTTCTCGGCCAGGGGTTGAATGAGACGCATTTCTCCGGGTGCATTGTATCGCATATAGTGACGAGAGACTTAGACAAAAATGCTACTTGTTCTTCATCCTGAGAAAATGCAATCTCCATGTCGTCTTCGCACTCGATATCCGTACGCGCTACGACTTGCCCAGTAGTTGTACCCAGGAATTTCACTTTGGACGATTGCTGTGATCTTGTGACTACCATCTTTCCAGATGGTGAAATTGTAATCACTTGTCGTACATCCGCATCATCTCGAGTGTCCGTAGTCAGATTGATCGCCAGATCCAAGTTCCACATCCTCACACTTCCATCATAATATCCGACCAAAACCCTGTGACCATCGCATGATGGACAGATACTCCTTAAAGGTGAAGTGGATGCAGGCTTTATCTCGCAGATCATTTTTGAGCCGGTTGCAGAGACGTCCCATATCTCCACCGTGTTAAGTTGTTCGATAAATAGATAATTCGTAAGAGGTGAATGAATAACATGTGGTACACCATAGAAATCATGGCTGAAGGATACCATCTCTTGCGTGCCCAATCTCCAAAGGTAAATTTGGCGAGGTTTTTCCCTAGACCCAACCATCAAAGTGTCACTGGTTGGAGAAAAGCGGATAAATGACAACGTTCGATGAGGGTATGTGAATCGTTGGAAATCCTTGCTATCTTCCAAGTTCCATAACTCAATGACGTCCTCAGACATCTTTTCTATGGCTAGAAAATGCCCATCTGGAGAAATTTGGACAATACCAGCATCATTGACCTCCAACAGCCCATCGGATATTGGTGCACCATTGCTAGCATCCCAGAACTGGACCACAATCCGATTTGCACCTTTATCGTCAGAATCGTCCGAGTTTCCATCTTCATTCACCGAGGCAATTCTTCCATCACGATGAATGAAGGCAAAATCAGAGCCCTTTATTCGGAACCGCTCCTCACCCGTCTCAATGTCCAACACTACTGCATGAGAATCAGATTTGACTAAAATATGCTTCCCAGCAGGACTAAAGCAGGTATCATATATACCAGGCATCTTGAATGGGCCTGAAATACAATGACCTGCTTCAGAGTCACAGATATACACAGCGCTGGATGATGTGGAAAAAAATGTGCTTTCATCTGGTGAGAAAGCCATATCATGCACGCGATCTTTGTGGTGCCCTGCAGTGAAGACCACCATTGGCTGTTGACTAGGCTTCCCTTTAGTGGCTATCAAATTATTACAAAACCTCGAGCAGAATTTTCTGGTAACATGAGATTGCTCAGGCGCGAAGGGGAGTGCCGAGAGGTACACATGAGGGGCGGATTGTGAGATTGGAATGATGAACGCAGCAATGAAGTGGAGGGCATCATGAATGAATAATGTCAGGTCATTGTCGAGGGACTGGCCAGCCAACATCAGCTATGTTGCAGAGGAGTGACCTGGAAACACACCTTCCATGATAAAGCCCGTTTCAGGATCGAAGCGATTTCATCTGCTCTTCCCGATAGGCTCATTGTCTCTATCCAGAACAGTAGTTTCTCGTGCATCACAAACTTGACTCCCTCCTTCAGCTTCTGGTCAGATAACTCATCAGATGGAGTATGAACAAGGTGGTCTGCCCAAAATTGAGATGAATATAAAATGAGAGGAGGGATGGCGTATTTGACATCAGGCTGAATATCAGCATTCTTTATGACCGAAGAGTCCAAGTTGCACATGTTGAAATGAAGCTCGGGTGATGCCAGGGTTTTCAAACATAACACAGCAAGCTGACGTTCATAATGGCCTCTATCCTGAACAGTGGAGAACTCAGGGAAATTTTGTCGAAACGAGGGCGAGAGAAGATAGTCTTCGAATGACTTATGATGGAAACGAAGGATAGGGCCAGAGTCAATGACGGGCATAAGGCCTCTTCGGATTATATATAACTCCCCAATCTTGACTCCAGGAAGCATCACAAGCACATTGTCACTAAGAGGCAGCTTGGCATATATCATGGCGCCCATGACAGAGACGATCCCTTGGACCTCTCGCTCCAAAATGTGTCCGAATCCTGCCCTGACGATAGTGGCATACAGAGAAAACAAATCATCCATCCTCTCTATGTCATCCCCTCCCTTCTTTGATTTAAGGATGTGAAATCGTGCTTCAGGATCATATTCAAGGAAATCTGCGACAGTTGTGGCCCAGATGAAAATACCAGAAGCACCAGGAACAAGATAGTCGAGAGCCTCGGCGATCCATGCAGGTTCCATTGCCATATCGTCGAGTCGCGACCTGAGGAATGTACGGATATCTAGAGAAGCACTATCTCCCGACTTGACGTCGCTGCCAGAGGGAATAGCAATATGAATGCTGATTGATTCGGGGAAGGTTCGGCTGATATGGTCTTCCGGCTGGCTAGTAATGACTAACTTGAACCTTTTCAAGGGATCAACCTGAACCCAATTCTTGAGTGTATGTAGAAGACCCTTGTAATC
>Ga0153982_1000407_pt1 | contig 11889 bp, 12 predicted proteins | sample TSGA066MetaG_FD_104743 | JGI IMG/M metagenome (GOLD analysis project Ga0153982, IMG submission 104743) | Attine ant fungus gardens microbial communities from Georgia, USA - TSGA066 MetaG | ecosystem: Host-associated > Fungi > Mycelium > Unclassified | place: USA: Georgia, Alexander Wildlife...
CCAAGTCAGAGGATGTTTTGTGCTTCACCTTTAACAACATCTGTTTTTAGAATTATAATTGAATCAACTGTGCAAACAGTTCTTAATCAAAAAGATACATATTTCTGGTTTGCAATAGGAGTGTAGGATAATAAAATTGTATTCATATATAGATTAATAGCTTATTAATAAATAAGAGGAGATAAAAAATGAAAAATTTAGGAAAAATTGAAAATAAAAAAGATATAGCTACATTAGGTAATATAAATGAAATTCCATATGGAACAGTTTTTGAGATACCTAAAAATAGTATTACCCCCAAAGGTTGGCTTGATTGGGGTGAAAGTATTTTAGCTAGGGACTATCCTCATTTGATAGATAATTTTGGTACAACTAAAATAGCATTCAAAGAAATTTCTGTTTCAATGACAAGTAATACTAGTAGTACAGATTTGTATATAGATACAACAGATATGACAGCTAATAATTGGGGTTGTGATACTATGTTTGAAGATTTATATAAAGTATTTGATAAAAATACAAATACAGGATATCTGGCAGGAGATGGTGTAAGTACAGAATTTGAAGCTAATGGATATAATAGAAGAGCTTTCTGGAAACTAAAAGGGAAATTAATAGACGACTTATATACCATATCACCAAAGTCACATGCAATAGGAATAAGAACTATCTTTACACAAAATAATATTCATGATTATAGTAACAATGCTTTGTGGGTAATAGGTGAAATATATGGTGGTTCATATACTACTTATCAAAATAGAAATATGGTAAGGCCTGGTGAAGTATATGAAGGAGATGTTATTAATTATGGATTATTATATTCAGTTACACAACAAGAAGAACAATTTTTGGGCTTAAGATCATTTGCCTCTGGTGCAAAATTCTTAAATATAAAAGAAATTTTTCTTAAACTTCCTGTTATAACTACTGAAGACTATATTGATATACCTGTATCATGGAAAGAGCCAAATATGATGATCAATATATTTCAAACAGAGCAGATGAAATTAATTATGTATGTAGGAAATTCTATAAAATAGAAAGAAAGAAAAATGGAGGGAAGAGTGGGAGAACTAATTGAATATTTAGTAAGTTATGGAGCTTTAGGATTTATAACAGCATATTTTTTATGCAATGATTATAAAGACAGAGAAACTTACAGACAATTTATGTCAGAATTAATGAATAAAGTAAATGAACATGAAAGAAGAATTACAGCTTTGGAAGATGAGAAAAAATAAATAAATAATAGTGTTAGTATTAAGTTATACTAACACTATTTTTATGAAATACCAACTATAACATTATTATGATAAATATCAAAACTTTATAAGTATTTATAAAAACTATATTTACTTTACTTATAAATTTTATACTTGAATAAATAAAAAATACTTTGCATTAAGGGTATTTTTTATTTACTATATCGAATATTATTTAAATGAAAACGATAATGTTCTGAATTTATAAACTGTTTTCCAATATGAATAAGCTTCTTTTTGTCATCATACATTTGAGTATAAAGAAAGAAAAGAGGCTCTCCATTTGACAGCTGCATCAAAGGAGCAATGTCACTTCCTGCACAAACTATGTCTATATATGAATTATTTGAAGAATCAACCTTTATACCATATTTATCTTTTAAAAGAGAATAAAGAGAAGTAGTTAAAGGCTCAGAAATCAAAAAGTCAAACTTAGGATATGGAAAATAGTTATTTTCACACATTATAGGAAAACCATCTGCAAATCGTATACGTTGTATAAATAAGATTTTTTCACTTTTTTTCAATCCCATTTCTTTTATTTGTTCTTCTGTAGGTACAAGAATTTCCTTTTTGGTAACAATACTTGAAGGGATCATTCCATTTATTTCACAAGACTCAGTAAAACTTAACAAATTATCAATTTTTCTTTGTATTTTATTTTGCTGTACAAAAGTTCCCTTACCTTGTTTTTTCAATAAAAGACCTTCTCTAACTAATTCTTCAACAGCTTTTCTTATTGTGATTCTACTGACTTTATAGATTTCGCTTAATTCAATCTCAGTGGGTATTTTTTCTCCATGAACAAGAGCTCCTTTTTTTATGGAGTTTTTCAATTCTTCTTTGAGTTGTTTGTATAAAGGTATTTTTGTATTTGAAGTTAATGTCATACTAAATCTCCTTAAATTACTGAATATATCATACTTATTTTATTATACTATGTAATTTAATAAACAACAAGAAAATTCATCATAGAATGTTATATATCAAATAAAAAAATACTATTGTTTATAACGTTATATTATGATATAGTTGTATTATAAAATTTAGTTGGAGAAGGAGCAAAAATGAATTCAAAAGAAATCATAAAAAAAATATTAGATGAAAAAAAAAGTATTAAAAATATATATTTTATAGCATGTGGAGGATCTTTAGTTGATCTTTATTCAGGATTTTATTTTATACAGACTGAATCATCTTCAATGCATTCATCATGGCATACAGCTAAAGAATTTGCTGTAAACCCACCAAAAACTCTGGGGAAAAATAGTTTGGTTATAGCAGTATCACATGGAGGGAATACAAAGGAAACTATTGAGGCAGCAAGAGTTGGAAAAAATGCTGGAGCATCAGTTGTTACTTTAACTCATAACAAAGATTCTATATGTGGAGGAGATGAATTTATATCATGGGTATATGACTGGTCTTTTGATATAGATGAGAAAGATAAACCCCAAGGAATAGTTCTTTCACTGTTAAATGAGCTTTTATATAAACAAGAGGAAGATTATAAGTTATATGAAGTTATTTCAGAAGGGTTGGGGAAAATAGATTCAATAGTTAAAAATGCAGTTAAAAAAGTTAAAAATTCATCATGGCTTTTTGCAGAAAAATATTGGAATGAACCATTTCTTTATATTATGGCTTCAGGAGCTTCATATTCACAAGGATATGGTTTTGCTATATGCTCATTGCAAGAGATGCAGTGGATGGATTGCTGCTATCTTCATTCAGGAGAATATTTTCATGGACCATTTGAAGTAACAGATGAAGATCATCTTTATATTCTTTTAATGAGTAAAGGGAAAAATAGAATAATGGATGAAAGAGCACTTAAATTTTTAGAAAAATATGGAAAGAAATATGAGGTTATAGATGCAGAACAGTTAGGAATTGAAAAAATAGATGATACATGTGTTGAATATTTCAATCCAATATTATTTTATGCAATGTCAGTAGTATATCGTACAGCTCTTCAAAATAAACGTAATCACCCTCTAGATATGAGACGTTATATGGGAGTTGTAGAATATTAAAATTGAGAGGTGAATTATGGAAAAATATTCAATAAGTGTATTGGGGTTTGGAGATAATGTAGTTGATAAATATGAACATATCAAAGTAATGTATCCTGGGGGAAATTGTGTAAATTTTGCTGTATATTCAAAAAAGTTTGGGGTAAAAAAATCAGCATATATGGGATATTTTGGAAGTGATAAGGAAGCTGAACATGTAATAGATAGTTTAAAAAAAATAGGAATAGAAACAATAAAGTGTAAGCAGTTAGAAGGAGAAAATGGATGTGCAAAGGTAACTTTGCTTAATGGAGAACGTATATTTTTAGGATCAAATGAAGGTGGAATAAGGGGAAAAGTTCCATTTGTTTTAGATAGATTTGATTTAGAATATATAAAAAAATTTGATTTGGTTCACAGTGGAAATTATTCTTTTACAGAAAATGAACTTCATAAAATAAAAGAAACAGGGGTATATGTTTCTTTTGATTTTTCAGATGATTCTACAGAAGATTATTTAAAAAAAGTAGCTAAAAATATAGATTTTGCTTTCTGTTCTTTTGATGGAACAGAAGAAGAAACTAAAGAGTATTTAAAAAGAATAGTAGATTATGGAGCTGAAACTGCATGTGCTTCAAGAGGAGTAGAGGGCTGTATTTTATATGATGGGGGAGATTATTTTATACAAAAGGCAGTATCTTTAGAAAAAGTTGTAGATACAATGGGAGCAGGGGATTCTCTCATTGCCTCTTATTTAGTAAGTTATTTGTCTCTAATAAAAAAAGGAATAGAAAAAAAAGAAGCTATAAAAATTAGTTTGGAAAAAGCATCAGAGTTTGCTGCTGAGATTTGTACTATAGATGGTGCATTTGGTTATGGAAAAAAATATGAATAAATAAAAGTTAATTTAAATAAAGGGGGATTTATTATGAAAAAAATAATACTAGTTTTAACTTTATTGCTTTCTGCTTTATCTTTTTCAGCTGAAAAATTATATGTAGGAACAAATGCAGAATTTAAACCTTATGAATACTTGGAAGATGGGAAAATGATAGGGTTTGATATTGAACTTATGGAAAAAATAGGAGAAGAATTAGGTTATGAAATAAGTTGGATTAATATGTCTTTTGATGGATTGCTGCCAGCACTTCAGTTGGGAAAAGTAGATGCTGTAATTGCTGGACTTACTCAAACTCCAGAAAGACAAAAAGCAGTAGATTTTTCTATTCCTTATATGTTTATTTTTTCTTCTAAGCATATTATCATAATAAATGAAAAAAGTGATATAAAAACTAAAGAGGAATTAAAAGGTAAAAGTATTGGAATACAATTAGGAGCCATACAAGAACAATTTGTTAATGAGTTAGAAGGAAAAACAAAAGTATATGATTCATGGACAGGAGCACTGATGGATCTTAAAGCTGGAAAGATAGATTCAGTTATAATAGATGAATTAACATCAAAGGCTTATTTAAAAAATTTGACAGGAATTAAGCAAATAGATACTTTAGTTGATGAGCAGCCTGCTGCTTCTATTGCATTTAGAAAAAATGAAAAAGAGTTAGTAGAAAAAGTAAATAAAAAAATAATTGAGCTAAGAGATAATGGAGAATATTTAAAAATATTGGAAAAATATTTTCCTGCAAATGTTGAAGAATTTAAAAATGCTTATGAGAAAAAATAAATAAAAATAAAAAGTCCATATTGAGTAATTAACTCAGTATGGACTTTTTTGCTATTTAGCTGATTTTACAGCATTTTTTATAGCTGTTCCTATACCCCTTGCAGAACTAGTGGCACCTGCAACAGAATCAATTTTATCAGTATTTTGAGTATAGATAACATCATCAGATATTTTTTCAATAGCAGAATTGAAAATTATTTCAGTGTCTTTATATTCAACAGCTTTTATTTGAGAAATTTTATTGTTTTCAACAGTGATTTCTACTTTTATATCTCCTTTGTATCCCTTTCCTTCTCCTGTATATTTTCCATCTTTATATTTAATATTCTTTACAATTCTATCATCTTTGAAAGGAGCTATGTTATTAATAATAGTTTTATCTATTGGATTATTAATTGATTTAGCAGCAGATATTCCAGCTCTTCTACCAAAGACAAATGCTTGTAAAAGTCCATTACCTGACATATAATTTGGTCCACCAGCACCAGAAAAACCTTCAGTTACACCTCCAGCAGCATAAAGATTGGCAATTTTTTCACCATTCTCTTTTTTTACTTCTCCATCTAAAGTTATGACAAGACCACCTTGTGTGTGTCTTAAATCTCCAGTTATTTCAATAGCATAGTAAGGACCAGCAAAGTTTTTAGGAAGTTTAGTTCTATTAAAAATATCTTCTCCTTTTTCTATTCCTTCATTATATATTTTAATTGTTTTTTCAAGTTCTTTTTCATTTACATTCATGGCTTTGGCAATTTCTGCCATATTTTTTCCCTCAAGAACTATTCCAGCAGCACTGTAATTCTTAAAATTTCCAGTTTTTTCAGCATTCTCTTTATTAAACAATATATATGCTTTAGCCTCTTTTTGATTTACAACATGAGGGGTAAGTTCAGAATAGCCCATTATTTCATTAGTAAATCTTTTACCATCTTTATTGATAAGAATACCACCTCTAGAAAGAATAGAGAGATCCATACTGCTTTTAGTTTGAAGATTAAAAACTGCATGTCCTTGATAAGCATGCATATTTTTTATTTCTGCACCTAATTTTTGCCCCCATACTATTCCTTCTCCAGTTGCACCAGGAGCTGTTAAAGGATATGCATTAATTATTTCAGGAATATATTTTTTCAACATTTCTTCATTTGAAGCAAATCCACTAGTTGCTAATATCACTTTAGAAGCATATATTTCAATTTCTTCTCCATTAGATTTTTTAGCTCTGACACCATCGACATTTTCTTTATCTGCTATTAGTCCAGTTCCAGCAGTGAAATTAAGAACAGTAATCTTTGGATTTTTTTTCACTGCTTCTATGATTTTAGCAGTCATACCAGCTCCAGACCCTTCAGCTATATGCATTCTATAATTTGATTGTCCATAATAAAGAGCATTTGTGATAAGATTAAATTTTACTCCTAAACTCTCCAGCCATTCAATAGTTAATTTGGCTTCAGATGCAACAGTTTCAACCATATCTTTATCTTGGCTGTAATTTGCAGCTCTGAATATATCTAGTTTAAAATTTTCTATTGAATCATCAATTTTGGCATCTTTTTGTTGTTTAGTTCCTGTAGCAGGAATTATACCTGCTGACATGAGAGTAGCACCACCTAAGTATCCTGTTTTTTCCAGCAAAACAACATTAGCTCCATTTTCTGCTGCAAAAAGAGCAGCAGCCATACCAGCCCCACCACTTCCTACAACAACTACATCAGTCTTATATTCAGTATTTACAGCGTATAAACTGATTGAAAGAATAGAGATCATAAGAATAGAAAATATTTTTTTCATGTATACCCCCTTTGTTATATACTGATATCTTTATTAAAATTATACCCTAGATAATTCTATCTTGCACTTATTTTTTTTGTAAAAAGAAAATTGAGGGTAAATTTATTATAAATTTTGAAATAAACTTATTATAAAAATAATGGATAAAAATTTTAATATAAAAATTAATGAAGTGTTGCTATGTAAAAGATTAAAAAATTCTATTCAAGGCTTATTTTTAAAAGAAGATATAAAAAAAGATTATAGAAATATAAATGAATAAGATGATACAATATAAGTGTAAAAAATAAGAATGGGGGAAGATACATGAGTGAAAAAGGGAAAAATTTTTTTATAGCATTTATTGTAATATTTATTGTATCAGTAATATTAGCTGGTGGAGTATATTTTGCTCAGAAGAAAATAAAAGATTTAGATGTGAAATCAAAGATTGAAGCTAATATCAAAGAAAGTAAAAAAAATATGGAAATAGCAGCAATTTTATCCAAAACATCTAAAAAACCAGTAGTTAAGACAACTAAAACTACTGTAGCAGTACCTATTCCAAAGGTAAAAACACTTCCAACAACTATAAAAAGAGAGCAAAAGAATGGAGTGTATAAGGAATACTACAGTAGTGGTTCTATAAAGTCAGAGACTTCGTATACTGATGGTAAAAAAGATGGAGAAGAGATAATTTATGATACAAATGGAAGAATAAAAGAAAAAAGAGAATATAAGTATGGAATCAGAGATGGTAAATGGAGTAAATTTTATACTAATGGACTTTTAAAGGAAGAAGTTTCATACAGGGAAAATAAGCCTGTTGGAGAACATATATTAAAATATGAAAATGGAAATACAAAAGCAGTAGGAATATATGTCAATGGAGTACTTAATGGAAATTACATGACATTTGCTGTTAATGGAGATAAAAAAAGTGAGATAAATTTTGTAAATGGAAAAAAAGAAGGGGTAGAAAAAATATACTTTGGAAAAAATCTTCAATATGAAATTACTTATGAAAATGGAAGAAAAAATGGTACATATGTTAAATATTATCAAGATGGAAATATAGAAGTTAAAGGGAATTATATAGAAGATAAAAAAGATGGTTTATGGCAGGGAATAAGCAGACAAAGAACTCTTGTTTGGGAAGAAAATTTCCAAGGAGGAGTCCTTAATGGAGTATATACAAAGTATAATAAAAATGGAAATAAAATGGAACAGGGAAATTATATAAATGGAGGAATAGATGGGGCCGTTGAGATATATTATCCTAGTGGAAAAATATCTAGAAGACTAAATTATGTTTCTGGAAAAAAAGAAGGAATGTTTAGAACTTATTATGAAGATGGAAAAATATCCATTGAAGAAACATATTCTAATGATAGATTAGAAGGTGATTACAAAAAATATGACAAAAAAGGTAATCTTGAAACCTCAGGAACATACAAAGAATCTATGAGAGTGGGAACATGGAATACTTTTGATGAGAAAGGGAAGAATGTTTCTATTTATAATTACAATGAAAATGGAAAAATGGATGGAAAACAGATTCATTACACACCTACTGATTTTGATAGAAAAGATTATTTTAAAAGAGAATCAGAGTTTAAAAATGGACTTCGTCATGGTACTGTAACTGAGTATTATCCAAATGGAAAATTATATAAACAGGGAAGTTACCAAATGGACGAAAAAGAAGGAAGATGGGTACAATATTCAGGAGATACTATTATATCAGAAGAAAATTATAAAACTGGAAAAAGAGATGGAGTACAAAGATTTTTCTATACAAATGGGAAAATATCAGAAGAATATATATATGAAAATGGTAAAGAAAAGGAATATAAACGTTATAGTCAAGATGGAAAATTAATAAGCCAAGGGAAAAGATTTTAGTATAAATACTTATAAAAAATCCAGATGAAATACCTCTCAAAAATTTTAAATATAGTTTATACTATTAAGTATTGATTTAATTAAAAACATAAAGTATAATAATAGTATTAAAAATTTGTGGAGGTAAAAATGAAAAAAAAGTTTAATATGCCAGACACGTATGTAATTATATTTTTTGTAGTCATTTTGGCTGCAATATTAACACATACGGTTCCAGTAGGAAAATTCCAGATGGAAAAAGTTACTTATATAACTGAAACTGGGGCAGAAAAAACTAGAACAGTCCCTGTGGCAGGAAGTTTTGCTTATGAATTAAATGAACAAGGAAAGCCTTTAATAAAAGGAATAAAGTTCTTTGAGCCAGGGGGAGAAGTAGGAGTAGCAAACTATGTATTTGAAGGTATTGTAAGTGGAGATAAATGGGGAACAGCAGTAGGAGTAATTGCGTTTATCCTTATCACTGGAGGATCTTTTGGAATTATATTAAAAACTAAGGCAGTTGAATCAGGACTTTATGCTTTGATAAAAAAGACAAAAGGTTCAGAGTGGTTGCTTCTTCCAATAGTTTTCTTTGTATTTTCTCTAGGAGGGGCAGTATTCGGAATGGGAGAAGAGGCAATACCATTTGCTATGGTGCTTATTCCAATAGTGATAGGAATGGGATATGATGGAGTAACAGGTATACTTATCACTTATGTTTCTACACAAATAGGATTTGGAACATCTTGGATGAATCCTTTCAGTGTTGCGATAGCACAAGGAGTAGCAGGAATTCCTGTACTTTCAGCAGCAGGCTTCAGAATAGTTATGTGGACATTTTTTACAGCATTTGGAATTTTCTATACTATTAGATATGCAAATAAAGTAAAAGCTAATCCTCAAAGTTCTATTTCTTATGAAGCAGATAAATATTATAGAGAAGAGTTCAAGTTAGAAGAACAAGGAGAAGTTGATTTTAAATTTGGGCATAAATTAGTTTTATTAGTTGTTCTTTTAGGAATGGCTTGGATAATATATGGAGTTGTAGTATTTGGTTACTATCTTCCAGAAATTGCTACTCAATTCGTAATAATGGGGATTGTAGCTGGGATAATTGGAGTAGTTTTCAAGCTTAATGATATGACTGTAAATGATATAGCAATTTCATTTAGAAAAGGTGCAGAAGACTTAATTGGAGCTGCTATAGTAGTAGGAATGGCGAAAGGGATAGTACTTGTACTAGGTGGAACAGAAGCTGGAACACCAAGTGTTCTTAATACAGTTCTTAACTGGGTTGCAACTGGACTTGGAGGATTGCCAGCAGCGGCTTCTGCTTGGGTAATGTATATATTCCAATCTGTGTTCAATTTCTTTGTTGTGTCAGGTTCTGGTCAAGCAGCATTAACAATGCCTATAATGGCTCCATTATCAGATTTGGTTGGAGTTCCTAGACAGGTTGCAGTTCTTGCTTTCCAATTAGGAGATGGATTTACTAACCTTATTGTTCCTACATCAGGAATCTTAATGGCTATACTAGGTATTGCTAAACTTGAATGGGGAATTTGGGCAAAATTCCAAATTAAATTCCAAGGTTGGCTTTTCTTATTTGGATCATTATTTGTTATTGGTGGAGTATTAATGAAACTTCAATAAAAAATATTGAAAATATATTGATAAAAAATAAAAAACAGTAGAAAAGACTAATTTAATCTTAACTACTGTTTTTTTGTTTTATTACTTATGAAAAATATGTTTTAAAAATTAAAAAATAAAATTTTTTTTTCAGAAAATACTTGATTTTTTTTAGATTTAGGTTTATACTCAAATCTATAAAAAAGATTTAAAAACAAGGAGGAAGTAAGGATGTTTGTAATACTAAGCATAATATTTGTCATATATATACTGCTCATATATAAAAAAAATTATATACAAATATTTATGTTAGGAAAAGTTACAGCATTATTTCATAAACTTCTTGTTATAAAAAATATATTTAATTCATTTGAATAAATTCTTCTGATGAATAACAATATTTTTTAGTAATAATATTGGAGATATTTGATAATAGTGATATAAACAGCCTGGCTGGCTGTTTTTTTTATACATAAATTTTAAATTAAAGAAAATACTATATATTTTTAAGGGGGAAAAACATGAAAGTAAGAGTAGAAAAAGCAGAACATTTAAAAGCAAAACCAGATCAAAGTAATCTTGGGTTTGGAAAGTATTTTACTGATTATATGTTTGTTATGGATTATGATGAAGGGCAGGGATGGCATGATGCGAGAATAGTTCCATTTGGACCAATTGCTATGAGTCCAGCATCTATGGTTCTTCATTATGCACAAGAAACTTTTGAAGGGTTGAAAGCATATTATACACCAGATGAACGTATACTTTTATTTCGTCCAGAAATGAATGCAAAGAGAATGAAAAACTCTAATAAAAGACTTTGTATGGCAGAAATTCCAGAAGATATGTTTGTTGAAGCAGTTGAAGCTATTGTATCATATGAAAAGGAATGGATCCCACATTTGGAAGGAACATCTTTGTATATTAGGCCATTTATGTTTGCTACTGAAGTTGCTGTAGGAGTACATCCAGCAATTTCGTATAAATTTATTATTATTCTTTCACCAGTAGGAAATTATTATCCAGAAGGAGTAAATCCTGTAAAAATTTATGTAGAGGATGAATATGTTCGTGCAACTAAAGGAGGAACAGGATTTACAAAATGTGGAGGAAATTATGCTTCTAGTATTGCTGCTCAGGAAAAAGCAAGGAAGCTTGGATATACTCAAGTATTGTGGTTAGATGGTGTGGAAAGAAAATATGTAGAAGAAGTTGGAACTATGAATGTAATGTTTAAAATAAATAATGAAATATATACAGCTCCTATTGATGGAACAGTTCTTCCAGGAGTAACTCGTGATTCTTGTATAACTCTCCTAAAAGAATGGGGATATAAAGTTCATGAAGAACATTTTACTATTGATTTTTTGATGAAAGCAGCAAGAGAAGGGAAGTTAGAAGAAGCTTTTGGAACTGGAACAGCAGCTGTCATTTCACCAGTAGGAGAACTAAACTATAAGGGAGAAATAGCAATGATTAATGGTTTTAAAACAGGAGAACTTACTCAAAAACTTTATGATGCATTGACAGATATTCAATGGGGAAAAACAGAAGATAAATTTGAATGGACTTATGAAGTAAAAATGTAGAAATAAGAAATAATTATGATGATAAAAGAATGTTTTTAATAAAGTAA
>Ga0153982_1000410_pt1 | contig 11838 bp, 6 predicted proteins | sample TSGA066MetaG_FD_104743 | JGI IMG/M metagenome (GOLD analysis project Ga0153982, IMG submission 104743) | Attine ant fungus gardens microbial communities from Georgia, USA - TSGA066 MetaG | ecosystem: Host-associated > Fungi > Mycelium > Unclassified | place: USA: Georgia, Alexander Wildlife...
AGTGGCCTGGATGAAGCTGGTATACAACCCCCGCTTGCCCGGTGGCGCGTGCTCCGCCACATAGGTGGCCGCCCCGCCGTACTCGCCGCCCATCGCCAAGCCCTGGGCTAGCCGTAGGATCACCAGCATCACCGGCGCCGCCACCCCGATCGCGGCGTAGCTAGGCAGTACGCCCACCAAGAAGGTGGACAAGCCCATCAACACGATCGTGACCAGAAAGGTGTATTTGCGTCCAACCCGGTCACCAAGGCTGCCGAAGAACGCCGCGCCGAACGGTCGCACGAAAAAGCCGGCAGCGAACGCCAGCAGCGCAAAGATAAACCCGGTGGTCTCGTTGACGCCGCTAAAAAACTGCTTGGCGATGATTGCCGCCAGTGAGCCATACAGGAAAAAATCGTACCACTCAAACACCGTACCCAGGCTTGAGGCGAGGATGACCCTCTTATGGCCCTGGGTGAGTGTGCCCGGCGCGGGGCCGGCGGGCGTCGCGGTGGAACTGGACATAGCGGCTCCTGATTAAAAGACTAGAAACTGAACTTGATATGGGTCTGCAGGCGGCTCAGGTCGCCTTCGCGGTCGTCTTCGAGAAAGCGCTGTCCATAGATGAGTTCGGCGCCCAGGTCGAGCTTGGGGATCGGCGAATAAATCAGATTGGCGTGGAATGACTGCGAGCGCTCGGTCACGCCATAGCCGGTCAACATGCGATCGTTGTCCAAATGCGCGGCTGCGTACATCAGATTGCCGCGCAGCTTTGGTCCGAACGCATGCCGCCAGCTGGCGAAGTAGCCATAACCCGTCAGCGCACGCGGTTGGCCAAATGCGTCAAGAACCACGTCGCTACCTAAACCCAAGGCGAGATAACGGCCGATGCCTTGGCCGGCATTGACTGCGTAGCGGATGTCATCGTTTTCGCCGACATTGAACTTGCCAGACACGCTCACCGCCGCTCCGCTATCAGTTTCATCGCCGACTTTGAATTGACGCAGCAACCCGGCCACGGTGAAGTGGCCCCAGTCACCCTTGGTCAGCCAACGCGCGGTGACATCTGGCATCACGTTGTCGCCGCTGTTATAGCGTGCCTTGCTTGGATCCAATGGGTCCGGGCTGAGATTCTGATAGCGGGTGACCGTGGTTTGTGGGTTCTCGACCGAGAACGACCACGGCCCCTCGGTGTAGCGCAGCTGCGCCTGGCGCACAAACACGGTGCCGTCGGTGGTGCCGAGAAAGTCCACAGCGTCAGGCAGCGCGTTGACATCCATGAAATTCGACCACGCTTGACCTGCCATCCAATTGTTCCAGGTCACATAGGCTTGGCGCAGAGTGAGCGCATGGGTATTGGTCGAGACTTCGTTGCCCGCCAGCGCGTGGCTGCCGCCGCCGAACATGTCCGCTTCGATATAGGCTTTGACCTTGTCACCGTTGTCGGTGACGTGGTCGGCGCTGAACCAGAATCGCGAGAATTGAGCATGGATGTCGGTGTAGGCATCGCCGCCGTCTGCGCCTTCCTGGCCAACCGGAATCGAGCCTGGTACGTAAAACAGTCGCCCGGCCGAACCATCGGTAATGCGGCCATCGCTGGTATCGGTGACCATTGCATCCATCTTGATGAAACCGCCGTAAGAAAACGCAGTTCCTGGACTGGCTGCCGGGGTGATCGAACCGGGCTGGATCGGTTGTTGCGGCTTGCCATCAGGACCGGGCGGCAAGCTGGCTGCAGGCGCAGTCGGCTGCGCGGTGCTGGTCCCGGCAACCTGTGCCTGGGTATCCGCGATCTGGCTTTGCGCCTGCTGCTGCTGCGCAGCGAGTTGCTCGACCATTTTTTCCAGTTGCGCTACACGCGCTTCGAGCTCGCGCTCTTTCGCGGTTTGCGCCAAAGCTATCCCGGGCGCCAGCACAGCCAAGCACACTGCCACTGCCAGCGGCCGACGTACGCCGGCCCGCATCGATCTGGACATTAGAAGACCCTCTCAATCGCTCCTGATAGATCGGCCGCGGGTGACGCGCCGACTGCAGCACGATGCGAGTCAAGCGCATTGACGTCGATTCATCTTTGGTCGATACGACCAAGGTCTAGGTGTTGGCGCTGCGCGCTGCGGCACACTAGGGCGTGTTCACCGGAGCAGTCCGCGACTTGCTCCATACATGCGAACAATATGCGAACAACATGCGAACAGATCCCAAGGAGCAACCCATGGCCGGCCTTGACGTGTACCCAACTCCAGCAGACTTCGCCCGCAACGCGCGAGTGCAGCCGGGTGAAGACGAACGTCTGCGTCAAGTCGCTGCCGCAGACCCTGACGCGTTTTGGAGCAAGGCCGCCGAGCGTCTGGCGTGGATGCGCAAGCCGACCCAGATCCGCGACGTTAGTTTTGCGCAGGCAGATTTCCGGATCCGCTGGTTCGCCGACGGTGAACTCAACGCCAGTGTCAGCTGTTTGGACCGACACCTGGATGCGCGCGCAGAGAAGGTCGCATTGATCTTCGAGCCGGACAACCCTGAAGATCCCTCGCAACGCGTCACGTATCGCGAGCTGTATCAACGCACCTGCAAGCTGGCCAACGCCTTGCGCAGCCTCGGTGTCGGCAAAGGCGACCGCGTGACCATTTATCTGCCGATGATTCCCGATGCGATTGTGGCGATGTTGGCATGCGCCCGAATTGGCGCTGTGCATTGCGTGGTGTTTGGCGGCTTCGCACCGCAGTCGATCGCCGATCGCATCGCCGACTGCGGCAGCAAGCTGGTGATTACCGCCGACGAAGGATTGCGCGGTGGTAAGGTCGTGCCGTTGAAGGTCAACGTTGATGCGGCGTTGAAGCTGCCCGGCACCAATAGTGTCGAAACCGTCCTGGTGGTACGCCACACCGGCGGCGCTGTAGACATGCAGATGCCGCGCGATCGCTGGTTTGATGCAGTAGTCGGCGGCCAGCCTGACACTTGCGAACCGGAACGGATGAATGCGGAAGATCCGTTGTTCATCCTCTATACCTCTGGCAGCACCGGCAAACCCAAAGGTGTGTTGCACACCACCGCAGGTTATCTGCTTTGGGCAGCGTACACCCACGAGTTGGTGTTCGATCTGAAGGACGATGACATCTTCTGGTGCACTGCTGATGTGGGCTGGGTCACTGGCCACAGCTATATCGTCTACGGGCCGTTGGCCAACGGCGCAACCGAAGTGATATTCGAGGGCGTGCCCAACTATCCGAGCGTGTCGCGCTTCTGGGAGGTGATCGACAAGCACAAGGTCAGCATTTTTTATACTGCGCCAACCGCGATCCGGGCGCTGATGCGCGAGGGCGACGCGCCGGTCAAGACCACATCGCGGGCGAGTCTGCGTGTGCTTGGCACCGTTGGTGAGCCGATTAATCCGGAAGCCTGGCGCTGGTACTACGAAGTCGTGGGCGAGTCTCGCCGCCCGATCGTGGATACCTGGTGGCAAACCGAGACCGGCGGCATCCTGATTGCACCGATTCCAGGCGCCACCGTCCTCAAACCTGGTTCGGCGACCAAACCCCTGCCCGGTGTGCAGCCAGCGCTGGTTGATGCCAATGGCACGGTGCTGGAAGGCGCAGCAGAAGGCAATCTGGTCATGCTTGATTCCTGGCCTGGTCAGATGCGCTCCGTGTACGGCGATCATCAGCGTTTTATCGATACCTATTTCAAGACCTATCCCGGCATGTATTTCAGTGGCGACGGTTGTCGTCGCGATGCCGATGGCGATTACTGGATCACCGGCCGGGTGGACGATGTGATCAATGTCTCCGGGCATCGTATCGGCACCGCAGAGGTGGAAAGCGCGCTAGTCGCGCATGTGCACGTCGCCGAAGCCGCGGTGGTTGGCTTTCCACATGAGATCAAAGGTCAGGGCATCTACGCGTATATCACCCTGGTGCAGGGTGTGGAAGCTTCAGAAGAATTGCGTAAGGCGCTGGTGCAGCAGGTACGCAGCGAGATAGGACCGACGGCTACGCCGGATCATATCCAATGGGCGTCAGGACTGCCGAAAACGCGCAGCGGCAAAATCATGCGGCGTATTTTGCGCAAGATCGCCGAGAACGCGCCCGACCAGCTAGGTGATACTTCGACCCTGGCGGATCCATCGGTGGTCGACGCTCTGGTCAACGAACGCCGAGTGACGTGATCGCAGACGGTGTTGACCAGCGCGAATGCTTCGTGCTCTTTATCGTTCGTGCTCTTATCGTTCGTGCTCTTATCGTTCGTGTTCTTTACTGTAGGCAGCGATCTGTTGTGCGTTGCGAATTCAATACGTTGCAAACATTCAGCAGGGCTGTGTCGCTTTGAAGCGCGCGCCGTGCTGCGGGCATGATTTGCATGGCATGGCCTGCATGGCATGCTCTGCATAGCTGACCTGCATGCGTGACGTCTTGTGCAACACACACCCGTGATCGGCACTGACCATGCCACAAAATCGAACCAGCCCGTAACGCTGATATCTCACATCCGCCGATATCTCACATCCTATGCCCACGATCCTGCTCGCCGACGATCATCCGCTGTTTCGCGAGGCATTGCGCAGTGCGATTTTGCGCGTGTTGCCGCAGGCGATGTTGCACGAGGCCGATGGTGCGGAGGCGTTGTATGCGCTGGTCGAATCGCAGCCGGATGCGGATTTGTTGTTGCTCGACCTCAACATGCCAGGGGTGCAGGGGTTTGGTGCCTTGGTGCATCTACGCGCGCAACATCCACAGCTCCCGATCGTCGTGGTCTCCGCGCGCGAGGAAGCCGCCGTCATCGGACGGGCATTGGCGCATGGGGCAGCGGGTTTCATTCCGAAATCCTCGGATGCAGCCACGATCGGCGCTGCGCTGGCGCGGGTGCTCGAAGGTGAACGCTGGTTGCCGCCAGGGCTGCCGCTTGAGCTACCGGCATCTGGTGCGGCGGGCGGGCGCGAACGCGATATCGCCGCGCGTGTCGCCGAACTGACCCCGCAACAATTCCGGGTCTTGCAGATGCTGGCGACTGGTCAGCTCAACAAACAGATCGCGCATGCGCTAGGCATCTCAGAAGCCACCGTCAAGGCGCATATGACCGCGGTGCTGCGCAAACTAGGCGCCAATAATCGCACCCAAGCTGTGCTGATCGCTGGCAGGTTGGCGGTTGACCCGGAGGCGGTGGTGGCACCGCCCGATGACGACGAAGCCGGCTAAAGCGTGCCGGCTAAAGCGCGTGGTCAATGCGCACTGGCGCCACTTTGACGGGCGATCGGCACTTGCGCCCGTCCTTTGGCAGTCAGACGCGCGACCTGTCGTTCGCCTTGCGTATATACCTGCACCAAGCCCGCGCCGGGTACGCCGTCGATGCTGTCCTCACCGATCCAGGCCAGGGTGCGCAGCAATACGCTCATGCGCACGCCCAAACGTTTGCATAGTCGCGCTAGCGACATGCCGTCGGGTTCTTCCGCCAGCTGTCCTAACAGCGCGCAGAGCAGGGCGTCGTCAATGGGCGAGTGCAGCCGGGATGTCGCGTGGTGACCGGCGCGCATCGTCTGTGGTTACGCTGCCAGACACATGCGCGGTGATGGTCACCGGAATCGACTTGGACGTGGGCGTGCGCGACTCGTCGGCGAAGCTGGACAACGGCACCAGCGGATTGGTTTCCGGATAGTAGGCCGCCAAACAGCCACGCGGAATATTGTATTCGACCAGCATGAAGCGCTTCGCCTGCCGCCGTACGCCATCGTCGCCGAGGCTTTCCAGATCGACCCAGTCCCCTGCCTGCATACCCAGTGCGGCGATGTCGTCGGCGTGGATGAATAGCACACGGCGTTCGCCGAACACGCCGCGGTAGCGGTCATTCAGTCCGTAGACCGTGGTGTTGTATTGGTCATGCGATCGTGTGGTGGTTAGAACGAACACCGGCTGCGCCCGGTGCCTGCGTCGTGCGCGATGGATCGGATTATCGGTGGGCACCGGCGCAGCAATAAAATTGGCCTTCCCCGTCGAAGTGTTCCAGATCCGGTCGCGCGCGGTATTGGATAGACGGAAGCCGCCAGGCACGCGCACACGAGTGTTGAAATCGTGGAAGTCGTCGAAGGTCTTCTCGATCAGATCGCGGATGCGGTCGTAGTCGCCGATCAGCCAGGACCACGGTACCTTGCTGCGCGCGCCAAGCGTGGCTTCTGCCAACTGTGCAACGATCGTAGGCTCTGACAATAATTGTTCGGACGCAGGCGCGTTGATACCAGCAGAGATGTGCACCATGCTCATTGAGTCTTCCACCGTGATGCCTTGCGGGCCTGCGTCCTGAATATCGATCTCAGTGCGGCCCAGGCACGGCAGGATCAACGCATCGCGGCCGTGGACCAGGTGGCTGCGGTTGAGCTTGGTAGTGACGTTGACGGTCAGATTGCAGCGGCGCAAGCCGCGTGCGGTGGCATCGCTGTCCGGCGTGGCGATGGCGAAATTGCCGCCCATGCCGAAGAACACCTTGCCCCTGCCGTCGATCATTGCCTCGATCGCGCCAACAGTGTCATAGCCTTCGTTGCGCGGCGGCTCGAAACCGAAGACATCACGCAGACGATCGAGGAATGCAGCCGGCGGCTTTTCGTAGATCATCATCGTTCGGTCGCCCTGCACATTGCTGTGCCCGCGCACTGGACAAGCGCCGGCACCTTCACGACCGAGATTGCCACGCAGCAGCAACAGATTCACGATCATATTGATCGTCGGCACCGAATGTTTGTGCTGGGTGATACCCATGCCCCAGCAAGTGATGACGCGTTCGGCGTGCAGATAAATGTCGCCAGCGTGGCGGATTTGCGCCTCGTCCAGACCGGATTCTTCGATAATCCTCGCCCATGATTCGGCTTCGATATCTGCGGCAAAGTCGTCGAATCCTGCGGTGTGGGCGTCGATGAACGCGCGGTCGAGCAGTGTAGGCTCGCCGCTGGCCAGTGCCTGTGCATCGCGCTCGAGCACATGCTTGATCATGCCTTTGATCGCTGCCAGGTCGCCGCCAATCCGAAGCTGCAGATAGTCCGACGAGATCTTGGTCGAACTGTAAGTCACCATCTCCAGCTTGTCTTGCGGATCGGCGAAGCGTTCCAGACCACGCTCGCGCAGCGGATTGAACGACACGATTCTGCAACCGCGTTTGGCCGCATCGCGCAGCTCACCCAGCATGCGCGGATGATTGGTGCCAGGGTTTTGGCCGAAGATGAAGATCGCGTCGGCTTGTTCAAAGTCGTGCAGCGACACGGTGCCCTTGCCGACGCCGATCTGTTTTTTCAACGCGGTGCCGGAAGATTCGTGGCACATATTGGAGCAGTCGGGAAAATTATTGGTCCCGTATTCGCGCACGAACAACTGATATAAAAAGGCCGCCTCGTTCGACGTGCGCCCGGAGGTGTAAAAGATCGCTTCGTCTGGCGAATCCAGCGTGTTGAGATGCTTGGCGATCAGCGCGAACGCTTCATCCCAGCGGACCGGGACATAGTGATCGGATTCGGCGTCGTAGCGCATCGGCGTGGTCAGCCGACCCTGTTGTTCCAGCCAATAGTCGCTGTATTGCGCAAGTTGGGTGACGCTGTATTTCTTGAACAGCGCAGGATCGGCGCGAAATTTGGTCGCCTCCGCGGCCACGGCTTTTGCGCCGTTTTCGCAAAATTCAAAGGTCGAGGTATGGTCGCGATCGGGCCAGGCGCAGCCGGGGCAGTCGAAGCCATCCGGCTGGTTTGCATGCAACAGCGTCCTGGCGCCTTTGATTTCGATGTCCTGCTCAATCAAGTGCGTGGCGACACTCTTCAATGCGCCCCAGCCGCCGGCAGGGCCGTCGTACTTGCGGATTGGTTGCTTGCTCATGTGCTGAATCGCGCCCTGCGCGCCCTCCTGCGTGATTGGTGCAGACATTCAACGAAGGTCTGCGTTACGTGCCTTCCGCTGGACTTGGTCAGACGTTGCTGATCCGGATCTGATCTGGACAGACGGTCTCGGAACGGGTCCATGCTTCGAGTGCGACCCTTCCTGGTTCGCTGATCTTGCTGATGCGGCTCTCGATTTTGCCAATCTCAATGTTGTCGAAAGGGATGGGTTCTGTCGAGAAGAGCTGATCAACTTTAAATACGTATCACTTTAAATCGTATCGCTTTAAATATGTATCGCGGAACACATTTCTAGCGCATGGTTCCAGCGCAGCGCCGATCACGTTGCCAGGTGCAAGATTAGACCAAATCGATGTGTACACAGAATAGACGGAAGTGGCGCATTAGGCTTTATACAGCCTATTTTCCCTCAGCAGCAAGAAATGCTTGACGCCGCTACCGGCTTGGGCGTATCTAAACGCGCTGTAATCGGGGGCTGCAAATCGAACTGTCACGGTAAGTTTTGGCGCAACACGCGCCAGACACCGGCGCATCGATTCGCTTACAAGGGAATGCCGGTACTGCGCCGCGACGGCGTACGTCCGGCCGAGTTGGGAGGGTGCGATGACTGCAATATCACAAACTTCTTTTCTAACGCATCAAACGCCGCCGGGCGACGGCGTTGCTGTGCAACCCAGGCCTTTCGAGCCTCCATGTCGTGGCGCGGCTAGCGTCTGTTGTGGGTATCTATATTCACTTCTTCAAAGGGATTGATCATGACTGCAATAAGCACAAACCAAATCGCCATAGGATCATCATTTCGGCCGAGATCAGATCTCAGAACCATCATGAAGGCGATCGTGCTGGTTGGGCTATGTGCAAGTGGTGCGATGACGACCAACCATGCCATAGCAATAAATACCTTGCCCCCAGTCCGAGTATCCCCGCCAAAAATTGTTGATTTGGATACAGTCACTGCAGTCGCGGGCCCTCTCCCGGGCCAAAGTTTCATGGATTGGTGGGACATTATGGATCGTAGTGGGTATTGGAATGACCGCAGCGGCGGCGGCTTTGGCGGTGACCGCGGCGGTGGCGGTGGCGGCGCCCCCGTGCAACCCCCCGCCAACACCGAGGTTAACGACCGTGATGCTGAAGAGGATGAGTGCAGCAGTGCCGGCAATCCGATCGTGCGCTCCAGTGGTAATAAAATCGAGCCGGAAATGGATTTCACGACCAGTGGCGAATTACCGCTGACTTTGGAGCGTACGTATAACCATTACTGGCAGGGTGTGGGGCTGTTCGGCAAGTACTGGGTGAGTTCGTTTGACTACAAGCTGACCTTTGGCACCACTGCGGTCGACAACTGCTATCCGCGTCCGGGCGGGGGGCGTTGTGCGATCGGCAATAAGACCGTGATCTACGCCTGGCGGCCCGACGGTCGGACGATCAAATACACCAAGCGCGCCGACGGATTGTTTCATGAGGACAAGCCCAAAGCGTTATCCACGATCGAGCAGCTCGCCGATGGCAGTTTTATCCTGCGCCGTGCGCAAGGCGGGCGCGAAGCGTACTCGTCTGCCGGCTATGTCAGATACATCCAGGACTACACGAGCGCGCGCTGGACGTATTCTTATACCAACACCTATCCTGCGCGGGTAATCCATACCTCAGGCCGTGAGGTTCAGTTCACTTGGACCGATGGACAGCTCACCTCGGTCAAAGATCCAGCCGGCTCGCAGTATCGCTATACCTATACCGCCAATGTCTTTGGCACTGGACTGCACCGATTGGCCTCGACCAAGCAGCCTGGTTCACCGGCCACCGAGCTGACCTATCACTATGAAATTGGCAGCGATGCCAGTGCCCTGAGATGCCAGTGCCCTGACCGGACAGTCCTACGATGGGGTGCGCTATTCCACCTTCACCTATGACAGCCGTGGCTATGCGACCAGTTCCGAGCACAATGGCCAGGACAAGTACACCTTCGCCTACACCCGAGGCGAGAAAGGCAAGCTGACCGTCAAGGAGACCAATCCGCTGGGCAAGCAGACCACGTACGTTTATGTCAAAGGAAAAGTCACCACGGTGACCGGGCACCCGAGCACTTACTGCCCAACCACCATGCATGCCCTGACCGAATACGATGCCAATGGCTATCCGGCCATGACCTCGGACTTCAACGGCAACGAGACCGCATATACCTACAATGCGCAAGGGCAGTTGCTGAAGAAGATCGAAGCCTATGGCACCGACATCGCGCGCACCACGACGTATGAGTGGTATGGCCTAAGCGATGACAGTCGAATCCGCTCGGAAACGATTGCCGGGGTGTCCCGAACCGAGTACTCCTGGAAGGATGGGCGGATTGCGCAGATCAAGGTCAAGAATCTGTCCGTCAATGGCGTGCCCAACGAGGAACGAACCACCTCGTTTCAGTACAGTTTCCACAACCAGCCGGCAAGCGCCGATGAGCAAGAGGCCGAGTCGGTGTTGGGTTCAAATCAGGCTTTGCCGCCGAAACAAATGGGTGTATTGGCCACCATGATCGTAAATGGTCCGCATCCTGATGATCGGGTCACCTCCACCTACGACAGATTCGGCAATCTTCTCTCGAGCAAGAATTCGCTAGGTCAAGGGACGACCTACGGCAAATACAACCTCATGGGTCTACCACAGCGTGTGGATGGCGCCAATGGAGACCGGACCAATTTCTATTATGACGCGCGTGGGCGCATCGTCCGGACCAGGACGTATCCGAATGAGGTCGCGGCGGACACCAATTACACCTACAACGCCTACGGCGACGTGATCGCGATTAAGACCGCTGATGGCGTGATCACCAATCTGGATTACGACGTCGCTAGGCGTTTGACGCGCCGCTATGTGGATTCAACTGGCGTGCTCGCCAATGGTGGGACGCGAGAAGAAACCCAGTATGTCTACAACAACAATGGAGATATCACTTCGCTCGAGACGTATGCCATACAGGGTTATTGGGCACCTCAGCCTCCGCCTCCTCCCCCCTGTCGACGGAGACCTTGTCCACAGCCCAAGCAAGATGACGTGATCTGGGTCGAAGACTACGTCCTCAACTACTCAGAGGCATTCGACTACGACGAACTCGGCCGACTACGCGCCAAACGTGGTAACAACGGGCAGCGCACTGGTTATAGCTATGACCTCAATGGCAATCTGCAAACCACCAAGGATACCTTGGGCAGAACCACCACGTTGTACTACGATGCCCTGAACCGGGTTTCCCGCTCTAAGAATCCGCTGGGATTATCGACCCAGTTCAGTTACAACCCGCTCGATCAAGTGACCAGGGTCACTGATCCACGCGGCAATGTGACCCGTTATATCTACGATGGGTTTGGCCAACGCGTGCGCCAGATCAGCCCAGACACTGGTGTCACCAACTGGGCCTATGATGCGTACGGCCGGCAGACGTCGATGCGGCGCGCGGACGGCACGTTCACCTACTACAGCTATGACCCAATTGGCCGCCTGGTCTCGCAGAAGGCCGGCACTGTGGAACACCGCTTTGTCTATGACGATTGCAGCTTCGGCATCGGCCGGCTGTGCACCGCCAGTTCGCCAAACAGCGTGATCCGCTACCGATATACCCGGCAAGGCCAAGTGTATTCACAAGGCGAGACGATCGGCACCAGCGAACATGCTCAAGGCTTTGCCTATGACAATATGGGCCGACTCACCGGCATCAGCTACACCGGCGGCGTGTCGGTCGGTTATGGTTACGTCGACGGCAAGCTCACCACGATGACGGCAAAAGTCAGCGGATCCAACCTAACGCTGGTGAAAAACATCAAATACCAACCTTTCGGCGGACCGACCAGTTGGAGCTATGGCAATGGCCTGGTGCGCCGCTATAACTACGACCTGGACAACCGGCTCACCGGCATCAGTGTCAACAATGGCGACACGGTGCTGCAAAGCCTGACCTATGGCTATAACACCGACAATACGATTAAGGCCATCACCAATGCGATCAACCCGAC